>TARA_R110001632_G_scaffold43376_6_pt1 | contig 178778 bp, 173 predicted proteins | sample TARA_R110001632 | Tara Oceans TARA_R110001632 (sample SAMEA4398266) | marine metagenome | biome: Polar Biome; feature: [SRF] surface water layer (ENVO:00010504); material: water (ENVO:00002006), including particulate matter (ENVO:01000060) such as... | depth 5 m
GATACGCTGAGCCTGTCGAAGTGTTTCAAAGTGATACGCTTTTTATATTTCTTCTAAGATTGATTGTCCACTTGATTTATTTCCGGAAGTCCATTTCCAATCTTCGTGCAATCTGATTTTTCCATTGTCCATTGCTTCTGGTTTTGAAAAACAAATTCCAGTCATTAACTCTCCTTTAGTATTTACTTGATGATATCGCATTTCAATGTTTCCATGTTCATCAACCAAACCAATTAAATGGCCAACTACAATTTCTCCACCATTATAAGTAGCGGTTACAATATTTCCGTCTTGTTTGTACTCAAAGATAGTATCCTCTGTGGTTTCACCATTTTCAGAATTTACAATGGGCTTGAATTTTTTACCGTTGAAGTTCATTCTCGGATTTTTAACAACTAATTGTCTTTCCAATCATTAATCCAGTTTACCATTACATCAACCCAATTATCATTGTCATTCATACAAGGAATGTGTTTGTAATCTGTTCCGCCGGCTTCTAAGAAGTCTTCTTTTCCTTCCATAGCAATTTCTTCTAAAGTCTCTAAACAATCAGAAACAAAGGCTGGTGTAATCACAGCAACTTTTTTCTTTCCCATTTCAGGAAACTTTTCTAATTCAAAATCTGTATAAGGTTTTAACCATGGGTCTTTTAATAAACGAGATTGAAAAGAATTACTATACGTTCCTTCTTTTAAACCTAAAGTTTTTACAATTCCTTTGGTCGTTTCAAAACATTGATGTCTGTAACAAGTATGATGTGCAACAGAGTTACGCTCACAACAAGAACCATCTAATTTACAATGATTGTTAGTTGGATCCGATTTTCTAATATGTCTTTCCGGAATTCCATGATACGAAAACAACACATGATCATAATCAAAACCATCTAAATGATTTTTGATATTATCGCTCATAGCTTTAATGTATTCTGGTTTGTCGTAAAAAGTAGGAAGAATATCCATCGTAACATTTGGATAATGCTCAGCTACAATTTGTTCTGCTTTTACAGTGACAGTTTCGTAAGAAGACATCGCGTAATGCGGATATAACGGAACCAATAAAATTTCATCTACACCTTGGTCTGTTAATTCTTTAAAGCCTTTTTCCATGCTCATAGAACCATATCTCATCGCTAAAGTAACAGGAACTTCAACTTTATCAGTAACCTTTTTTGAAAAACGTTCAGAAATCACGACCAATGGAGAACCTTCATCCCACCAGATTTTTTTATAAGCAGCGCCAGATTTTTTTGGACGTACTTGTAAAATAATTCCTTTAATTAATAAAAAACGTTTCCAATAGGCGATGTCAATCACACGCTCATCCATTAAAAACTCACCTAAATAACGTTTTACATCTTTGGTTTCTGTGGTATCTGGTGATCCTAAATTGATTAGTAATACTCCTTTCATATTTATGCTGAATTTATTTCAGTAATTTTTTATTATTTAATTGATTTGTGGCTTCATACAAAGCAATACTTAAACTGTGAATTACATTCATCGAAGAATTTCTTCCATACATTGGAATTGAAACAGTATGATTTACATGATTTGTATTTTCAATTCCATGTCTCTCACTTCCCAAAAGTAATACGATTTTTTTGTGATTTGTGAATTCAAAATCTTGAATATTGATGCTTTTATCAGTAATTTCTATACCAATAATTGTATTCCCTTCTTCTTTTAAATGTTGTATTAAAACATCAAAATCTGAATATACTTCATGTTCAATTTGATTGATGGTGTTTCTTGCGGTTCTTTTTACATTGCTATTTTCTGTTGATGGAGAACTTTCATGTAAATAGATCTTTGAAACCCCAAAACTTTCCGAAATCCGAAAACACATTCCGATGTTTCCTGGAGTTCTAATAGCATCACAAACAATTGTAATTGGAAATTGTTGTTGCTTATTTTGTATGTCGTAATGCGTTAGTTGTTTCAATGTTTTTGTGGTTGTTAGTTATTGTCATTCCAACAGAACGAAGTTTGAGTGACGAAAATTCTATAGATTTCTCAATCGATTTAAAGAATCTCATTTCGAAATGACAGGTTTTTAAAACATATTTTTAAACTTTCTTTATTGATAAATGATAAAAGTTAATTGTTAAGAGACATGACATACTTCTTTGGAGTAGTTCCAAATTTCTTTTTAAAAGCTGCGATAAAATGACTAGCAGTACTGTAACCAACTTTTAATCCAACTTCATTTACATTGTGTTGATTGCTCTCCAGTAAACGTCTTGCATGCTCCATTTTGTAGTCAAACAAAAAGCTATAAACGGTGTCTCCATAGATTTGTTTAAACCCTTCTTTTAACTTTTTAATATTTAAGCCTATTTCATTTGCTAATTCTTGTAAACTTGGCGGTTCTGCCATGTTAGCAATCATGATATCTTTTGCTTTTCTAATCTTAATTACGTTCTGCTCATCAACTAAAAACGGACAATATTCACCTAAATTAGATTCATCTTGCTGAAAATGAAGGCTTAGTAGTTCATAGATTTTTCCTTTGATGTATAGATCTCTAATCGAACTATTAACACTAGAGTTGATGATTTGTTGTAAAACAATCAAGACCATTGGCTTAATCTCTACATCATCATAATATTTTTTATTGCTATTTTCTTCACTTAAAAAAGGAATATAACTCGCTTCTTTAGAAAATAAAGAATGAAATTTCTCTATAGAAATTAATAACGAAATTAAAATTGTCTTAGGACGTATTTCTAAATTGATTGGTAAATCTCTTTGAGGATTGTAAAGGATGATAGATCGCTTGTCTAAAACATCAAAAGAATAACTTCCGTTGTTGAACAAGAACTTCGAATTCCCTTTGATGCAAAAATGTAATTGAATAAAAGTGCTATCAATATTTCTTTCAAAACGCAAGGTTTGATCGCTTTCATTTTGAAACTCAAGTATGTGAAAACCATTTTCTAAATTAATTTCATCAAATGAACTTCCAGCGACATTTTTTAGCATATGATAATTTTTATTTAAAATCCTTTTTATTTAGAATCATTCTACTTAGCAAAGGTTCTAACTACTGATTTCATTGCAAAAATACAACATTAGACAAGTTTTTAAAATAAAAAGCATCTAAAAAACATAGAACGATATAAAAAGTACTTTGAGCGATATTTTTATCAATAAGAACTTTTTACTTTTGACCATCTTTTAAAAAGATTGAATGAGTTTAGAGAATCAACAAGTACATCTTTACAATATTGGAGTCAGTTATAAAAAAGCTGATGTTCAAACTCGTGGTAGGTATAGTTTATCTAAAGAAAATCAAATTAATCTTTTAAATGAAGCCAAAGCAATTGGTTTTGATGGTGTTTTTGTTTTATCAACATGTAACAGAACTGAGATTACAGGTTTTGCAGAACATCCTTATCAGCTTATAAAATTACTGTGTAAATATTCTGAAGGTACTGTAGAGGAATTTGCGAGCATTTCAAATGTTTATAAAGGAAATGAAGCAGTAAATCAATTGTTTAGAATTGGTACTGGTTTAGAAAGTCAGATTTTAGGGGATTATGAAATTGTGAGCCAATTAAAAATAGCTTTTAAATTGGCAAAACAAGTGCAAACAATTAATGCGCATTTAGAAAGGTTAATCAATCTTGTTTTACAAGCAAGCAAAAAAGTAAAGAATCAAACGCAATTAAGTTCAGGAACAACTTCTGTTTCTTATGCAGCTGTTCAATATATTATTCAAAATGTTTCCAACTATAATTCAAAAAATATTCTAGTCTTTGGGTTGGGTAAAATGGGAAAACATACTTGTAAGAATCTAGCTCAATATACAGACAACAAATCTGTTTGTTTGATTAACAGAACCGAAGAGAAAGCAATTTCATTTGTTGAAGAACATAAATCAATTAGAAATTCTAAAATAGAAAATCTAACAAAGGAAATCGCTGCTGCAGATATCTTAATCGTATCAACAGGTGCAGAAAAGCCAACAGTTACTAAAAAACATCTTGCAAACAATAAAGAAATTTTAATTCTAGATTTATCAATGCCAGAGAATGTTGAGAAATCTGTAAATGAATTAGAAAATGTATCTTTAGTGAATGTAGACGAGTTGTCTAAAATTACATTAGAGACATTGGCAATTAGAGAAAAAGAAGTTCCTAAAGCTGAAGAGATTATTGAAATTCATAAAGAAGAATTTAATGATTGGTTAAATCATAGAAGATTAGTGCCTGCCATCAATGCTTTAAAGGAATCTCTCGAAGCAATTCAAAAAGATGAAATTAGTTTTCATAAAAAGAAAATTAAGGATTTTGATGAAACGCAAGCAGAAATACTTACCAATAGATTTATACAAAAAATTACAACTCAGTTTGTAAAACATCTGAAAGAAGAAGAGACATCAGTGAATGATAGTATTCAAGTGATGTCCAAAGTTTTCGGAAAAGCTTAACCAAATTCTATGCAGAAAGTTATAAGAATAGGTACGCGTGATAGTGAATTAGCACTATGGCAAGCCAAAAAAGTTCAACGAATGTTGAATGAATTAGAGTATCAAACAGAAATTGTAGCTGTAAAGTCTACAGGAGATTTAGTACTTAATAAGCCTATTTATGAACTTGGAATTACTGGGGTTTTTACTAAAAACCTTGATATTGCTTTGCTAAATAATGAAATTGATATAGCTGTTCATTCTATGAAAGATGTTCCTACAGTTTTACCCGAAGGAATAATTCAAGCAGCAGTTTTAAAAAGAGCAAATTATAGTGATATTCTTGTTTTAAAAGATACTGAAGAGTTTTTCGCACAAAAAGAAGCAACTATTGCAACTGGTAGTTTGCGTAGAAAAGCGATGTGGTTAAATCGTTTTCCAACCCATACTATCGTTGGTTTACGTGGTAACGTTAATACTCGTTTGCAAAAATTAGATGATAATGATTGGGATGGAGCTGTTTTTGCAGCTGCGGGTTTAGAACGATTAGGAAAACGACCAGCCGGAGCTGTCAATCTTTCATGGATGCTTCCTGCTCCAGCGCAAGGAGCAATCATGGTCGCTTCTTTAGCAGAAGATGATTTTGTTAAAGATGCTTGTGAGCAGTTGAATCATCAAGAAACAGCAGTTTGTGTAAAAGTTGAACGTGATTTTTTACATCGCCTAGAAGGTGGTTGTACTGCACCCATTGGAGCAATTGCTTATGTTGATGAGAAAACTCAAGAAATCAATTTTAAAGGAGTACTGTTAAGTAAAGATGGTAAAAAGAAAATTGAAGTTGCTAAAAACGCACCCTTAGAACGTCATAATTATTTAGGGCAAGATTGTGCAAACTCTATTATAGAACGTGGAGGTAAGCAATTAATCATGGATGATATTGAAATTAAAGAAGAAACAAAAGTTAATGTCTATTCTACCAAATCACTCTCTATAAGTCAAACTAAATTATTTCATGAAACCATAGCTTCAGACAGTTCTGATTTTATTAAAATTAGAGCGAATAGAATTGCTCCTAAAGTAGTCAAAGATGAAATTGAGAATGTAATTATTACCAGTAAAAATGGAGTAGAAGCGATCTTAAATAGCTTCACTAAAGATGAATTGAACTTTAGAAACATCTATTGTGTTGGTAGAAGAACGAAAAAATTGATTGATCAAAAAATTGGTTCTGTTCGTCATACTGAAAATAATGCGGAGAAATTAGCAGCATACCTAAAAGAAAAAATTAAAGAACAAGAGGTTACTTATTTCTGTAGTGATTTAAGATTAGATACTTTACCAGCTGTTTTGTCAGAAAATGGGATAAAAGTTAACGAAGTTGAGGCATACAAAACAATGTATAGTCCAGCTGATGTTGATGATAATGTAAGCGGAGTATTGTTTTATAGTCCTTCAACTGTAGAAAGTTATATTCAGAAAAACAACACAGATAAAGTTGCTTTTTGTATTGGTGAATCTACTGCAAAAGAAGCACGAAAGCATTTTGACAATGTTGAGGTTGCGCAATTACCAACAGTAGAAAGTGTTATTGAATTAGTGAATTTGCATTATGTACAACAGAACTAGAAGACTTAGAAAATCAGAAGGAATTAGAAGATTAGTTCAAGAAACTAAAGTATCTGTAGATGATTTTATTTATCCTTTATTTATAGAAGAAGGAAATAATATAGAAACAGAAATTGTTTCAATGCCAGGAATCAAAAGATATTCTTTGGATACCATCTCTAAAGAATTAGATGAAGTAGTCGCTTTAAATATTCCTGCTGTTTTATTATTTGGAATTCCAACTGAAAAAGATGATACTGGAACAGAAACTTGGAATGATAACGGAATTATGCAACAAGCAATCCGTTTTATCAAAAATAATTACCCAAAATTATATGTAATTACAGATGTTTGTTTTTGTGAATATACATCACATGGGCATTGCGGAGTTATTCACAATAATGATGTTGACAACGATGCAACACTTGTTAATATTGCAAAACAAGTAGTCTCACACGCAAAAGCTGGTGTAGACATGGTAGCTCCTTCAGGTATGATGGATGGAACTATAGCGATGATCCGTGAATCCTTAGATAATACAGGTTTTGTAGATCTTCCAATTATGGCGTATTCTGTAAAATATGCCTCAGCATTTTACGGTCCATTTAGAGATGCTGCAGATTCTGCTCCAACTTTTGGAGATAGAAGAACCTATCAAATGGATCCAGCAAATAGAGATGAAGGAATGCGTGAAGCTAATTTTGATGATCAAGAAGGTGCTGATATTTTAATGGTGAAACCCGCATTGTCGTATTTGGATATTATACGTGATTTAAAAAATGATTTTGATAGACCAATTGCATGCTACAATGTAAGTGGAGAATATGCAATGGTAAAAGCAGCAGCCGAAAAAGGTTGGATTGACGGTGAAAAAGTAATGATGGAAAGTTTACTATCTATGAAAAGAGCAGGAGCAGACATCATCATTACCTATTTTGCAAAAGAAGCAGCGAAGTTTTTAATGAAATAATGATTCAATGTGAAAATATAACAATGAATTATGATGAAAGATTTTAAAATAGAGTATTGTCATATCGAGTGAATTTGTGAAGTATGAACAAATTTGTATCGAGATATCTCAAAAGCTCTCGATGCATTTTATTTTTTTAGCTTTACTTCAAAATAAAACACTCGAACTGACATGAGAAATAAAATATGATTCCCATGAAAATGGGAATCCATGAAATAAATAGATTCCGTATCAAGTGCGAAATGACAAAGAATAATTTAAAATAGATTAATACAACTGTCATTTCGAGAGCCTCAATGACCCCTTAATTAATTGATAGCGGTGGCTGAGGTTCTCGAAGTCACAACTAATAACTAGCGAAGAATGAGCTTTAAAAAATCTCAAAAACTATACGAAAAAGGATTAGTAAATCTAGTAGGAGCAGTAAATTCTCCGGTTAGAGCATTTTCTTCTGTTGGAGGAAATCCTTTATTTATTAAAAGAGGAAGAGGTTCTCAAATTATTGACGTTGACGGAAATAAATATGTTGACTTAGTTTTGTCTTACGGACCAATGATTTTAGGTCATCGTCATAATAAAGTACAAAAAGCTGTCAATAAAGCTTTAAAAAATGGCTATTCATTTGGAGCTTCTACAGAAAATGAAATTACACTTGCAAAAATCGTTTGTGATGCTTTTCCAGGAATGGATAAAGTTCGTTTTGTAAATTCAGGAACTGAAGCTGTTTTAAGTGGAATACGTTTAGCAAGAGCTTTTACAGGAAAAGATAAAATCATCAAATTCTCGGGTTGTTATCACGGACATCAAGATGCTTTGTTAGTTGCTGCTGGATCTGGTTTGGCAACCTTAAGTTTACCCGGTAGTAAAGGGGTTCCAGAAGGAGCTGTAAAAAACACCTTGATAGCCACTTACAATGATTTAGACAGTGTGAAAAAACACTTTGAAGAGGATGATAATATAGCTGGTGTTATTATTGAGCCAATCGGTGGAAATATGGGTGTTGTGGTTCCGCAAAATGGATTTTTAAAAGATTTAAAAGAATATCTAGCATCCAAAGGAGCCTTATTAATTGCTGATGAAGTCATGACAGGTTTCCGTTCTAAATTTGGTGGAGCTCAAGAATTATTAGGCGTCGAAGCAGATATTACTTGCTTAGGGAAAGTAATCGGTGGAGGCTTTCCAGTAGGAGCTTATGGAGCAAGAAATGAAATCATGGAAGAAGTTGCTCCACTTGGAGGAATGTATCAAGCAGGAACTTTAAGTGGAAATCCGATAGCCATGGCAGGAGGAATTTCTACCTTGAGAGAATTAAAAAGACAAAACCCATATCAACAATTTGAAAAAGTTGGACAGAAAATAGAAACGATTCTTTTAGACGCTGGAAAGAAATATAATGTAGATGTCACTGTAAATAGATTTGGGTCTATGTTAAATCCATTTTTTACTAAGACACATGTAACTAATTTTGAAGAAGCTCAAACTTCCGATACTGAAAAATTTGCAATATTCTTTTGGGAAATGATTAGAAACGGGGTGTTTTTACCACCATCTCAATTTGAAGCTTGGTTTTTGTCCTCAGCGATATCAGAAGAAGACCTCATAAAAATTGAAAAAGCAGTAGACAAATCATTTGAGAAATTAAAAAATCTAAGATGAGAATACTAATGGGGATACTTTTTTTAACGATTATAAGTTGTAATTCAACTAAGAATAATGTTTCTGCAAGTGAAATTGAAGAAGTAGCTTTTCAAACAATAGCTAAAGGTTCATTATTTGGTGATGGAATAGAAGGGATTTCCGAAACTAGCTTCACAATTACTGATAAGAAAGCTTGGGGTAAGCTTCAAAACAATATGAACAAAGAAAACAATGTTTCCTCTAGTTTTAAAGAAGAATCTATTGACTTCTCAACTGAAATGTTAGTTTGTGTTTTTGATAAAGTAAGAAGTACAGGGGGAATTTTGATTTCAATTAATAAAATTTCAATAGAAAACGACAGTATAAAAATAAACTATAGTAACCAAAAACCTACACCAGGAGAAATGGTTACAACAGTTATCACGCAACCATATCACATCGTGAAAACTCAAAAAAGAAAAGGAGTTTTCGTATTTATAAAAAAAGGTAAATAATGATTAAGAACGATTTATTTTTAAGAGCTTTAAAAGGAGAAACAGTTGATAGACCACCAGTTTGGATGATGCGTCAAGCAGGACGTTATTTACCAGAGTTTATGGAAATAAAAAAGAAATATGATTTCTTTACACGATGTAGAACTCCTGAATTGGCCTCAGAAATTACGGTACAACCTATTCGTAGATATGGAATGGATGCTGCAATTCTTTTTTCTGATATTTTGGTGATACCACAAGCTATGAACATTGAAGTGGAAATGAAACCAGATTTTGGTCCTTATTTACCAAATCCAGTTCGTGATCAAAAAGGAGTAGATAATGTTATTATTCCTGATGTACATACCGAATTAGGATATGTAATGGATGCCATAAAAGCGACCAAGGAAAAATTGAATGATGATATTCCATTAATTGGTTTTGCAGGTTCTCCATGGACTATTTTATGTTATTGTGTCCAAGGTCAAGGCTCTAAAAACTTCGATAAAGCTAAACAGTTTTGCTTTACAAATCCAGTTGCTGCGCATCAATTATTACAGAAAATTACGGATACTACAATTGCTTATTTAAAAGCAAAAGTTGTCGCAGGAGTAAATGCTGTTCAAGTATTTGATTCTTGGGGAGGAATGTTATCTCCAATAGATTATCAAGAATTTTCATGGAAATATATCCAACAAATTATTGATGCTTTAAAAGATTATGCACCAGTGATTGCTTTCGGAAAAGGTTGTTGGTTTGCACTGAACGAAATGTCAAAATCTGGAGCTTCAGCTTTAGGTGTAGATTGGACATGCTCTGCAAGAAATGCGCGTTATTTATCAGGAGGAAATATTACTTTACAAGGAAATTTCGATCCCTCTAGATTATTCTCTCCGCCAGCGGAAATCAAAAAGATGGTGCATCAAATGATTAATGAATTTGGAAAAGATAAATACATTGTAAATTTAGGGCACGGAATTTTACCAAATATCCCTTTAGATAATGCAAAAGCTTTTGTTGATGCAGTAAAAGAATACAAGGTTTAGCGGAGAAGTCAGAAAATTTAAAAGTGATAAAGTTTATAGTTGTAAAGAGTATATAATTTCATCTCAAAACTCAAAACTCAAAATTTAAAAGTGTGTCGTCTTGGAACATCATAAAAGGTTTAAATTTTAGACAACTCAAAAGTCTAACAATTTTATTTTTTAAACATCCCTTTTTTATGATTTCTACATTAAAGGCAACATTTTCTGTGATGAAAATAGCACAAAGAGAGTTTCCTGATGTTCATGGTCAACATAACAAAGCAAATGCTTTTCGTCATGCTTTGTGGAATATATTCATAGCTAACAAATGTAAAAGGTTTTCTAAAAATAATTCTCAAATTATAGATTGGACGAAAGGTTTTACCGATTGGCATGAAGAATTTTCACCCAATGAAGAAATTGCGAAATCAATGGATTTACATAATAATTTAATTGGAAGGCAATTGTTTATTGAACATAAAAATCTTGATATAAATCAGTGGATTGAAGTTGTAAAAAGTAAACTAATAAACGCTGAGCTAATCACATCAATAGAAGCAATAGAAAATTATCCAAATCAATTGGTGTATCTTGAAAACTAAATGATGATTAACGAACAAATAAATCAACCAGATTCAATAAGATCTATTACTATTTCAAGTAATGAAATTATTGATGTCTTCAAAATTAGCAAAGATGACAGTTGGAAACTCTGTGATTTTATAGTTTCAAATGAAGATCGATTATTGGATTTTCTACCTAGAACACGAGAACAAAATTTAACCCCAAATTTATCTGAACTATTTGTTAGTAGTAAAGTAAAAGAATTTGATGCTAAACAAGAATTTCTTTTTACACTTAAGAGAAAAGATCATAAAGATATTATTGGATTAATCTATATTAAGAAATTAGATTGGGTGAAAATGCAAGGTGAGTTTGCTTACGCAATTGATTATAATTTTGAAGGAAAAGGAATTGTATCTAAAGTGATTCAAGAAATGTCGGATTTTGCTTTTTATGAATTAGGATTAGAGACCTTACAGATTATTGCACACAAAACTAATGTAGCAAGTTGTAAAGTTGCAGAAAAAAATAATTTTCGTTGGGTAAAAACATTACTTAATGAATATACCCCAAAAGGTAAAGAGCCTTTAGATATGGAATTATACGAATTATATAAATAGAGAACAATGCCACATTTTATTTTAGATTGTACAGAGGATATTTTGGAATTGCAAAATCCAACAGAAATTATCAAAGAGGTCTTTGAAACTGCATTTTCAACAGGACTTTTTCAAAGAAAAGATATCAAAGTGCGATTAAATCCTTTTAAATATTCTTTGGTAATGGAAGGTGATTCAAGTTTTATTCATGTTTTTGGAAACATCATGCAAGGAAGAAATGAAGAACAAAAAGCAAATCTTTCAAGAGTTATCGTGTCAAAATTAAATGAAATGTTTCCAGATGTTCCAATTATTTCTATGAATATTAGAGATTTTGAAAAATCATCTTACATAAATAAAACGATGCTCTAAATAATAGATGATGTCTGAAATTATAAAAGGATTTAAAGCCTATTTTGGAGCTTATGAAATTATTTCTCGGCTAAAGCTTTGGAAATATTTTGCCATTCCAATGATTCTTAGTTTACTAGTAGCAATATGTATTGGAAGTATCTCTTACGCTTTATCAGATACTATTGGTAACTATGTTGCAGGTTTTTGGGCTTGGGAATTTGGTAAAACTACCGTAGAGACGATAAGTACTGTTTTTGGAGGATTGTTAATTCTAACACTAGGTTTTATAACGTTTAAACATATTATCCTGGCTTTGTCAGCTCCTTTCATGGGGCCAATTTCTAAGAAAATAGAAGATGATTATATCAAAGGAACTTCTGAAACAAAAGTATCTTCATCTCTAGAATTGTTAGTGAGAGGAATAAGAATTAGTGTCAGAAACTTAATGAGAGAATTAATTCTTACAATTCCAATATTACTGATAGGCTTAATACCAGTCATAGGTTTGTTTTCAACCGTTTTATTATTTTTAATGCAGGCTTATTTTGCGGGTTTTGGAAATATGGATTATACTTTAGAACGTCATTTTAGTTACAAAGAAAGCGTGCTATTTGTAAAAAGAAATCGAGGAATTGCAACTGGAAACGGAATTGTCTTTATGCTATTTTTATTGATTCCTTTTATAGGAGTCATTTTAGTATTACCATTTTCGGTAACAGCAGCCACCCTAGAAACTATAAAATTAATTGAAGAAAAAAAGTAAGATGAAAGATCAGTTTTATCAATATATAGAGAATTTACAAGATACAATTACATCTACACTAGAAAAAGTAGATGGTAAAGCAACATTTCAAGAAGATCTTTGGCAACGAAAAGAAGGTGGTGGAGGTAGAACTCGTGTCATTGAAAACGGTGCCATTTTTGAAAAAGGAGGTGTGAATATTTCTGCAGTTCATGGAGAATTACCAGAACCACTTCGCAAGCAATTTGGTGTAGAAAGTGGAGACTTTTTTGCTTGCGGATTAAGCTTAGTTTTACACCCTAAAAACCCAATGATTCCAACTGTACATGCAAATTGGCGTTATTTTGAAATGTACGATGGAGATGGAAATATTGTTACTCAGTGGTTTGGTGGCGGTCAAGATTTAACGCCCTATTATTTATTTGAAGAAGATGCAGTTCATTTTCATACGGTTTGTAAAAAAGCCTGTGATCAACATCATCCTGAGTTTTATCTAACATTTAAAAAGACTTGTGATGAATATTTTTGGAATACTCACAGAGATGAAGCCAGAGGAATTGGAGGTTTGTTCTTTGATTACTTAAAAGAAACACTAGAGTTTACGATTCAAGATCGATATGATTTTGTCACGGAAGTAGGGAATAGCTTTTTAGAAAGCTATGTGCCTATTGTAGAAAAAAGGCGAGCTTTAACATATACACAGCAAAATAAAGATTGGCAAGAAATAAGGCGAGGTAGATATGTTGAGTTCAATCTAGTTCATGATAGAGGAACCTTGTTTGGATTAAAAACAAACGGTCGAATAGAAAGTATTTTAATGAGTCTGCCGCCAGTTGTACAATGGAAATACAATCATCATCCTGCAGAAAACTCTGAAGAATCTAAGTTGATTGATGTTTTAATGCAGCCAAAAGATTGGGTTTAGTGATTTGTAGAATCATTAATATAAAACTGTAAAACAATAACTTCAATACGAAAAATTCATTTTAATTGATTTTATTTACGAATAATTCAAAATAGACTCTTTTTATAAAGAATTTTTCATCATAATAAAATAACAAAATATCACACCTTTTTCGTATTTTTGCGTTCTCAAAACCGAATAATAATGGCTAGATTCGAATTAAAATTACCAAAGATGGGAGAAAGTGTTGCAGAAGCAACCATTACCGCTTGGTTAAAAGAAGTAGGAGATACTGTAGAATTAGATGAAGCAATTGTAGAAATTGCTACAGATAAAGTAGATTCTGAAGTTCCTAGTGAAGTAGAAGGAACCCTTGTTGAAATTTTATTTGAAAAAGATGCTGTAGTAGAAGTTGGTCAGACAATAGCAGTAATTGAAACTGATGGTGGAGATTTTGTAGCTACTGAACCAGCACCCAAAGTAGAAGTATCGCCTCAAGAAGTTGAACAGGTTGAAAAAACTGTAGAAGCAGCCATTGAAATTACCAATACACCAATTTCTAAAAATTCTGATTCCGGAAAATTCTTTTCGCCATTAGTAAGAAAGATTGCTGAGACTGAAGGGGTTTCTATGCAAGAATTAGAAAAGTTAGCAGGATCGGGTAAAGATGGAAGAGTTACAAAAGATGATATTCTTTCTTATGTAGAAAATAGAACTGCTGCACCAATAGTAGAGCAGCCAAAAGTTACTCAAGCAAAACCAGTAGCAAAAGAAGTTGCAAAACCTGCTCCAGTTTCTGTAAATGGTGGAGACGAAATCATTGAAATGACTCGTATGGGTAAATTGGTTTCTAAACACATGGTAGATTCTGTTCAGACTTCTGCACATGTACAATCGTTTATTGAAATTGATGTTACGAATATTGTAAAATGGAGAGGAAAAGTAAAAGATGCATTTTTTGCTAGAGAAGGAGAGAAGTTGACGTTTACGCCAATTTTAATGCATGCGGTAGCAACGACTATTAAGAAATATCCAATGATAAATATTGCTGTTCAAGGTGATTCAATTATCAAAAAGAAAAATATTAATTTAGGAATGGCTGCGGCACTACCTGATGGAAACTTAATTGTACCAGTCATTAAAAACGCTGATCAATTGAATTTGGTTGGAATGACTAAGCAGGTGAATGATCTAGCGAACAGAGCAAGAAACAATCAGTTAAAGCCAGATGAAATTCAAGGAGGAACTTATACTGTGACGAATGTAGGAAGTTTTGGTTCTGTAATGGGAACACCAATAATCAATCAGCCACAAGTTGCAATTTTAGCTTTAGGAGCTATTCGTAAAGTTCCTGCTGTGATTGAAACCTCAGAAGGAGATTTTATCGGAATCAGACAGAAAATGTTTGTATCACACTCTTATGATCATAGAGTAGTCAACGGAGCTTTAGGTGGAATGTTTATCAAAACTTTAAAAGAAACTTTAGAAGCCTGGGATTTAAATCAAGACTTTTAGAAATAGATATATTGATATCAATTAAAAAACCTCTAGAATTTCTAGAGGTTTTTTAATTTTATAAGTTTGATGTAACGTTATGCTAACATAGTCACAGGATTCTCGATATAAGATCTTAAGGTTTGTAAGAATTGAGCACCTGTTGCACCATCAACTGTTCTGTGATCACAAGCTAATGTGACTTTCATCGTATTTCCAACAACAATTTGTCCGTCTTTTACTACTGGTTTTTGCTCAATAGCTCCTACAGATAAAATGGCAGAATTCGGTTGATTAATAATAGAGGTAAACTCTTGAATTCCGAACATCCCTAAGTTAGAAATTGTAAATGTACTTCCTTCCATTTCGTTAGGAGCAATCTTTTTATTTCTGGCTTTTCCTGCCAAATCACGAACATTACCACCAATTTGAGTCAAGCTCATTTGATCTGTAAATTTTAAGACAGGTACTAACAATCCATCATCAACAGCAACTGCTACGCCAACATGAATGTGTTGATTGTACCTAGTTGTATCTCCATTCCATGAAGTATTTACTTGTGGATGTTTTTTTAGAGCCATTGCACATGCTTTTACCACCATGTCATTAAATGATACTTTAGTATCTGGTAAAGAGTTAATGGTTTTACGAGAAGCAATTGCATTGTCCATATCTAATTCAATCGTTAGATAGTAATGAGGAGCCGTAAATTTAGATTCACCTAAACGTTTTGCAATTACCTTGCGCATTTGAGAGTTTTTTACTTCTTCGGAACCTTCTTCACCAGCTGGAGCAAATGTTGCTACTGGAGTAGAAGTTTGTTGCGGTTGTGCAGGAGCAGACACACTAGCAGCAGCTGGAGTGTAACTCTCTACATCTTTCTTTACAATTCTTCCATTTTCTCCAGAACCTTTTAGATCTGCTAAATTGATTCCTTTGTCTTTTGCAATTTTCTTAGCTAGAGGAGAAGCAAAAATTCTTCCTCCAGTTGTATTTGTAGTTCCTTCAGTTTCGTTTGTTGTTGAAGCATTATCAGGAGCTACAGTTTTTTCTTGTGCAGGAGTTTCTTCTTTTACATCAGAATCACCAGAAGATAAAGTACCGTTATTATGAGCGTCAACAATTCTAGAAACATCAGTTCCTTCTGGGCCAATAATTGCTAGTAAACTATCAACTTTTGCACTTTCTCCTTCACCAATACCAACAAATAATAAAACACCTTCATAGAAAGATTCAAATTCCATGGTAGCTTTATCAGTTTCAATTTCAGCAAGAATATCTCCTTCTTCAACTTTGTCTCCAACATTTTTTAACCAAGAAGCAACGGTTCCTTCTTCCATGGTATCACTTAACCTTGGCATGGCAATAACTTCAACTCCTTTTGGAATTGTCGTTGCAGCATTGCTCGATTCTTTAGCTGGTTCTTCCGTTTTAACTGGCTCTTCTTCTTTTGTTTCTACTTTAGTTGTTTCAGAACCATTTAAAATTCCTGAAATATCTTCACCTTCTTCACCAATAATTGCTAAAAGCGCATCTACTGGAGATGTTTCGCCTTCCTGAACACCAATATGTAATAAAGTTCCTTCGTTGAAGGATTCAAATTCCATAGTTGCTTTATCAGTTTCAATTTCAGCAAGAATATCTCCTTCTTCTACTTTATCTCCAACTTTTTTTAGCCATGTTGCCACTACACCTTCTTCCATGGTGTCACTTAAGCGAGGCATGTTTACTATTATTGCCATATTTTATTTGATAAAAGGATAATCTTCTTGTTCGTATACAACATCATATAATTGACTGACTTCTGGGTAAGGAGATTCTTCTGCGAATTTCTCACACTCTTTAACCATGTCTTTTACTTCTTGATTTATTTTTTCTATCTCTTCATCACTTGCATATTTTTTATCTTTAATGATATTTAATACTTGCGTGATTGGATCTATTTTTTTGTATTCTGCTACTTCATCTTTAGTCCTGTAGTGTTGCGCATCAGACATAGAGTGACCTCTATAACGATACGTTTTCATTTCTAAGAATGTTGGTCCTTCGCCACGTCTAGCTCTTTGTATAGCCTCGTCTACAGCTTCTGCTACCTTTACAGGGTTCATACCATCTACTGGTCCGCAAGGCATTTCATATCCTAAGCCAAGTTTCCAAATGTCTGTATGGTTAGCTGTTCTTTCTACAGAAGTTCCCATCGCATAACCATTATTTTCTACGATAAAAACAACAGGTAATTTCCATAACATAGCCATATTAAAAGCTTCATGTAAAGAACCTTGTCTTGCAGCTCCATCACCAAAACAAGTTAATGTTACAGCATCATTTCCTTTGTATTTATCTCCAAATGCTAATCCTGCTCCTAAAGGAATTTGTCCACCTACAATACCATGACCTCCATAAAAACGAAACTCTTTTGAAAAGATATGCATAGAACCTCCCATACCTTTAGAAGTACCAGTTACTTTTCCATACAATTCTGCCATCACCTTTTTTGGATCTTCACCCATACCAATAGGTTGAACATGATTTCTGTAGGCAGTAATCATCTTGTCTTTTGTTAAATCCATTGCATGAAGTGCTCCGGCTAATACAGCTTCCTGACCATTATATAAGTGTAAGAAACCTCTTACTTTTTGTTGGATATAAACTGAAGCTAATTTATCTTCAAATTTTCTCCAAAATAACATGTCTTTATACCAATTAAGATAGGTTTGCTTGGTGACTTTTTTCATTCTTTATTGTTGTTTGTTTTCGAATTAGAAATCTTGCTAAAATGGCAGTTTCTTATTACAAAAATAAATCATTTAAGTAGAATAAAAAAAGTAGTGGGAATTAAATTAATTACAACGATTTCGCTTGGTGTAATTATTTATCTTTTGCTATGAGGATAGTGGCTTTAGCACCTGTTGCTAGGTTCCATTCGTTAGATGATATAACGTTTCCGGAATCATCAAAAACTTTAAAACCTGCTGTATTTGGACCAGAAGTCCCTTGATTTAAAGCAATAAATGCAATTTTATTAAGACCTACTTGTAATGGTAAATCAAACGCTTGATAAGCTCTTTTAAGCGTAATGTTTCTTATTACTGGAATATCATTAATCATAATGGTAACCCGATCACCATCTGGATATTGAAAGTCTCTACAGATGATTCTTACTGATTTAGATTGTGTTCTAAAACTTCCTAAATCTTGATCTATAACTGGATATGGAGCATTTATTTTTTTCCAAGATTTTAAAAAACGCTCTTCTGAAATTTTAGCAGCTGTAAGAATTCCTTTGTTTTTTAAATCTTCTTCTTTTTTCTTTTTAGCATCGGCTTCTTTCTTTTTTGCATATGCTTTTTTAAAACCATTTTCATTATCATTTTTTAATGACTTTGGTTTTTTTATTTCTTTAGAAGAAGGTAAGGCTAAGATTACTTTTTTCTCCTTTTTTTTATCAGAATCAACAATAGTATCCTTTTGGCTAAAAGCCGAAAAAGAAATCAGAATTAATAAGAAAAAAATACTCTTCGTTAGTTTCAAAATATTCAATTGTTTGATATAAACATTACAAATATAATGCCGATATCATATGTAGTCGTTTAGTTTTTGTTAAAACTTACTTATTCAATAAAAAAATTAAAGTAAGTGTTTGGGTAGGGTTCATTTTTTAAAGTAAAATGCCACCATTCTTTTAAGTAAGGTGTAAACCCCGCTTCTAACATTAAATTGCGAAGTAAAAGGCGATTAGAACGTTGATTTTTAGAGAGATTTTTGTAAAATGGGTGAGAAGCTTCTCCAAAAAAATCATAGGAACTCCCCATATCTAGTTCTTCTTTTGTTATGATATCAATAATTGTTAAATCTACTGTACTTCCTCTAGTATGACCAGATTTGTAGGCGATATAATCTAAAGTAAAAAGGTCTTTCTTTTTGACATCTGGATAGTATGTTCTTTTCATCAAAGTATCATTTACCATTTTTGCCCAACGCACAAAATGATCTACAGCTTGTTGTGGTCTGTAAGCATCAAAAATTTTAAGACTTAATCCAAATGAGACTAATTTAGATTGTACTTTTTTTAGAGCTTCTGCAGCTGGTGTCGATAGAATTACTTTCTTTTTTTGATAACCATCAATAGGGTTTCCTATAAAATTATTTGAAGTTAAATAACGCAAATCAGATTGAATGGTTGCATCAATATCTGACAGATAAGAAAAACCTTTTTTAAGTGTTTGACAACTGAGATTATAGCTAATAATAAGAATGAAAAAAATAATACATTGTTTCATGACCTAAAAGTATTGAAAATATTTAAGTTTGTTCTCTTATGGAAGCACTAACATTAACTACACCAGCATTATTATTTTCAGCAATTTCTTTAATCATGTTGGCTTACACCAACCGTTTTCTTTCTTATGCTGCAGTCATTAGAAACTTACATGATATTTATTTAGATAAACAAGATGAGTCATTACTTAGACAAATTAAGAATTTAAAACTCAGATTAACATTAACTCGATGGATGCAAGTTTTTGGAATTGGGAGTTTGTTATTATGTGTATTAACGATGTCCTTAATTTATATTGACTATCAGATAATAGCAGTTTGGATGTTTGGGATCGCACTTATCTTGCTAATTATTTCTCTAGCTTTATTGATAAGAGAAATACAGATTTCTTCTGAGGCTTTAGAACATCACCTTGCTGATATTGAAGAACATTTGAAAAAAAAGTAAGAGCCGCTTCTTTCGAAACGACTTCTTACCAAGTAAACTAATAAAACCAAGTATTAGTACTAAATATTAGAGTTAGCTATTCTAATATGTTTAATTTTATTGAATTGTTTTTGCATAAGCTTCAAAGTATGCATTGTCTATTTCTAATATTTTTTGATGCAAACTTTTCTCAGAGAAAGTAACTTCTGTCTTTTGATTTACATTGATTTCTCTGGTGTTGATTACCATTGATAATGCAAATGTTGAAAGACCTATGAAGATTTTAAAAACAAAACTACTTCTAAATAATTCTAGTAATGTATTCATTTTAATATGGTTGGTTGGTTGTTGATTTAGTTGATTATCTTGCAGATACTCCTCCGCCTGAAGAAGTTTTCTTAAATACTTTTTTAGGGCTTCCTTTGTACCTGATATCTCCTCCGCTACTTGCTTTCGCATTAATAGATTCTGATGCAAAGACTCCGATGTCTGCACCGCTACTCACTTTTGCGGTAACCTCTTTAGATTCTAGACTATAAGCTTTAATTGAGCTTCCGCTAGATGCACTAGTTTCATGCGTGTTTGCAGTTCCACTGATTCTTAAATCAGATCCACTACTTGAACTTGAAACAACATAGTTTGCTTCAACTTCTATTCTTAAATCTGCTCCACTACTAGTACTTACTTCTAAGTCATTTACTTTTAAGATGCTTTCCGAAATAACATCGCTTCCGCTAGTGGCTGTTAATTCTTCTAAAGACGTTACTGTTAAGTATACTTTTTTAGCTTTAGCTCTCCAGATATTTTTTTCGGTATAAATTTTCAACTTTCCGCCTACAACTTCAGTGATAATAATATCGTGTAAATTTTCATCTGCTTCAACAATTAATGAGGTTTTGCTTCCTTGTTTAATATATAAGTCAATTCCACTACTAACTTTTACTCTAGTAAAGTCCTCATTAATTTGTCTCTTTTCAGAAATGACGTTTCTGTCTCCTTCTACTCGGTTTAACATGTCTATGTTACATGAAGTAGCAATAGTTGCTAAAAATAATACGATTGATAATTTGATGATTGATGTTCTCATTTTTTTAATTTTTATGATACAAATGTCTTTATATAGACGCTGTATTTATAATTTAGGTTACCCAATTGTTTAATTATATTGATGAACTGTAATTTATTCTTCTAATTCTTTTTCTTCAACCTCTTCAATACAGTCAGAGCAATCTAATCCATCACTAGTCATTTTAAAATGATGATTGATCATATCCCTATCATACATTCCGTCTACATCATAAATAGCATGTAAGAAGTTTCTTGTAGTATTATCAAAATAGATAACTTTATTCTCAGGAAGATAGACTGTTACATAGACTGTTTCATCACTAAATCGATGTTTTAGTTTCGACAAGAAAAAAGCGTTTAAGGTTAAATCATTTCCTTCAAGGGTGTAATTATATTCTATGTTTTCAGCATTTTCTTTTGCATGTTTTCTATTCCTACCTTCTGAAACTTTTCTAACTTTTATTGAAATTACATCAGAGTTGCTTTTTTCTACATCAACTTTAATATAGTTTGAATAGGCTTTTTTAATGCCATTATCTGTTACAATTTCTCTACTGGTACTTCTTCTTAAATTACTTCTATAAAAAATATCATCATCATTAATCATTTTTAGATTTAGAGTATCAGTATTTTGAACAGTTAATTCAGATGTTACAATTTTGTTGCCATTGTAAGCTTTAGATGTTCCTAATTCTAATCCTGTAAAAATTATTAGAAATAAGGCTACAATCCAGATTCCTAAAAGCGTAAAAGAGGTTGTTTTACTAAACTGTTTTACATTGTTTGATAGAATTCTAAGTCCTAAAACAAATAGAATTAAGAAAGGAAATCCAATTAAAACTAACAGTGCAATTGCTAATATCCAATACGGTATTAAAGAATCATATATGAATGTAGGGAAGTTGATAAATTCATCACCAAATCCTAATATTTCAAAACTTCCTACAGAGAATAAAGCGATGATAAGCGAAACTAACACAACAGCAGATGTGATAATTATAATGACTCCAATAAACTTACCTATCACATTAAAAAATGCAACGATAATTTTACCTAAAGTATCTAAGAAGTCTTGAAAACCAGATTTTGCTTTCTTTCCGTTTTTTTGAAATCCATCATTTACTTTTTTTTTGACATTGTTTGCACCATCTTCAATGGTTTCTTTCATTGAGCTAAACTCTTGACGAATTTTTTTTTCAATATTATCAATATTTACATTTTCACCTTCCATTTGCAATTTTTCAGCAGTAGTTTTGGCTTCTGGAGTTACAATCCATAAAACGATGTATCCAATAAGTCCAATTCCAGTAAAAACAGTGGTTAATATGAATGCAATTCTAATCCAAACAACATCTACATCAAAGTAATGAGCAATACCAGAAGCGACTCCACTAATAAATCGATCTTCCCTGTCTCTAAATAGTTTTTTAGATGTATTGGTTCTTCTTTGATAGGTTGATTTAGTTTCTGCATAACCTTCTTCATTTTCTGCATAATCTTCAGGTTCTCCCATTATTTTTATGATATCATTGATATCTTGTTCATTAACAACCTGGCGAGCATCTGTTATTTTTTCAGATAATAACTCGCTAATACGAGTTTCTATATCAGAAATAATTTCGTTTTTTCCTTGCGGATCATCACTAAGTGATTTAGAAATCGCATCTAAATACCTTCTTAGTTTTTGATAGGCAGTCTCATCGATATGGAAAAAATATCCGCCTAAATTTATATTGATTGTCTTATTCATCTTTCGTTGATTTTTTGCTCGTTACTTGGTTTACAGCATTAATTAAATTGCTCCATGTTTTATTTAATTCTTTTAAAAACATTCCTCCGTTTTCTGTTAAAACGTAATATTTTCTTGGTGGCCCTGAGGTAGATTCTTCCCATCTATAAGACAAAAGTCCTGCGTTTTTCAAACGCGTTAATAATGGATATATGGTTCCTTCTACCACAATCATTTCTGCACTTTTTAGCGTAGAAAGAATTTCTGAAGTATATGCGTCTCCATGCTGTAAAATGGATAAGATGCAATACTCTAGCACTCCTTTTCGCATTTGTGCTTTTGTGTTTTCTATCTTCATGTGGTTTGTTATTTTATAAATTTTATAGTGAAAGGATATTTATAATCCTCACCTTTATTTGCTTTAATAGCAGCCAAAATAATTAATGCAACTTTTATAATTCCTATGATTCCTACCAAGGATGTAAATCCTATAAGGCCAAATAAATTATCTATACCAAAGTCATAATCGAAGTGAAAATTATGACTCCAATTATTTCCATGACGGCTGAAGAAACTTCCAATAAAAAAAGGAATGACAATAATACTAGCCAAAATCATATATAAACTATAACTGATATTAAAATTTACAGCTTCTTTTCCTTGTTGATCTAAAAATGTGCTTCTATCTTTTAATGTCTGCCAAATAATGAGTGGTGTTATAATACTTCCAAATGGAAATAAGTATCCAGCAAAAGCAGATATGTGTATTAAAAATGCGTTGGTGTTTTCTTTGTTTTGTGTCATGATTATTATTCTATATAATACTTTCTTATGCAAATATATGTCTTAAAGAAGGTATTGTGCAATACATAGTACTATAATTAACATTTTTTTAACACTATTATTTTCTTAATATAGGTGAAAATTTATCGTTATATTGCAATATAATTTGTTCTAATATGAAGATTACGCCTAGTAAAATCAATAGTTTTATGTTGTTTAAGTTGCCTCTTGCATATCTTGGCGGTGTGCGTGCAGTTTCTTTTGATGAAAAATTAGCAATTGTAAAAATTAAACATAGGTGGATTAATCAAAATCCTTTTAAATCGATGTTTTGGGCTGCTCAAGGAATGGCAGCAGAATTATCTACAGGTGTTTTAGTCATGAAAGGAATAGAAAATTCAGGTAAAAATGTTTCCATGTTGGTTACTCATCAAAATGGGAGTTTTACAAAAAAAGCAACAGGTAAAATTAGATTCGAATGTCATGATGGTGATCTTGTCTCTAATGCTATAGAGGCATCCTCAAAAACTGGAGAAGGAAAAGTAATTACTATGAAATCTGAAGGTTTTAATTCAGAAGGAATATCTGTTTGTACTTTTGAATTTGAATGGAGTTTAAAAGTCAAAAACTAACTAGTTTAGCTTGTTTTTTCTGGTGTGTAAAATCAATGTTGCACTAAATCCAAAGTGAAAATTTCCGTCATGAAAATTAAAGTTATTTCTAGTTTTTGTAATAAAAGCATCTTCAACTACATTTCTTGCATTCGTGATATTAAACTGTAACATTAAGTCACTTACTTCCCAATTAATTCCTACAGCAAAAGCATTATAAGTATCAAAACTTTTCATTGGATTAGCAACATAATAGTATTCTGATACTACAGAAGTATGGCTTCCTATTTTATGTCTGGCACCAAACCCAATAGCAAATTGATTGTTTGGATCATTAGATATATCAGAAGAGCTTCTGTGAACAAACGTTGGTGAAATCTGAGCAGAAAACTTTTGATTAATTTTTTTTCCAATTAGAAGTTGCGAAGTGTATGCAAATTTTTTAGCTGAATTATTATCGTATCCAATAATTGATATATTGTCAAGTCCTCTATCATCATAAGAAATGTTTTGAAATAATGTGACACTCACAGAAGATTTTTTAGTATTTGAACGTTGTCTGAATAATCTATATTTAAGAGACCCATCTACCAATCCATCAAATGTAGAGGCTCCAAATCCGATTGTAAATCTATCAGAAATTCCATAATCTATGGCAAACCTGGTATTTACTTCATCCGCTAAAAACCGTTGTGTATTTTCATTATTGGGTTTGTTCCAAAAACGATTAATGACTGAAATTTCTAAACCACCTTTGGCTCTTGTTTCTATAGATTGACCAATAGAAATTCTTGTTGTCTTAAATGTAGCTAGTGTATATAATGAGTTTTCTGGAAATTCACTGTCTAATTTATCTAGTAAATCTTGAGCACTGATAGAAGAGAGCATCCCAAAAAATAATATAAAAATGATGTATTGGATTTTATTCTTCATAACGATTGTATTCAAATCTGAACTTTATTGAAATGTTCTTAGCGATATTACTTGATAGTATAGGCGGAACCTTAATGTCGAAATTTTTAATAGAAACACTAAACTCACCAGTTAAAACATAATGGTTATCGATAAGCTCAATAGTAGTTTTAATCTCAGCTTTTTCGGTGATTCCATGAATAGTTAAATCACCAATAACCATTCTAGTTTGAGGTTCTTTAGTTATTGCATCAAAATCGATAATTTTTCCAGAAAAAGTAGCCTTTGGATAAATATCAGATTCTATATAGCTTTCGTTAAAATGCTCATGCATTAAGGATTTCTTAAAAACAAATCCTCGCATCAACATACTAATACCAATTTCATTTTTAGAAAGGTCTAAAATGCTTAATACTTGATTGTTTTTAGCTTCAATATTTTCAACTGAAGTATAAGAGAAAAATGAAACTTGACCTAACCTAGCAATGTATTGATTAGGTTTTGTGTCATTGTCTGAGAAAAACAAAATCAAAAAGAAAAAAGGTAATAATTTATTCATTTAGTTGTTGGTAATTATAATACAATTTAACATTACTACATCTTTTAAATATCCTTTGCAAATACCCTTTACTGTTATTTTGTCTCCTATAAATATTTTATGAACTGCATCAATTTGGTTGGCATTCATATCACAAATAACTCCAGAATTCTTGTCTTTACCTTGCAATATTAGTGTATTTCGATTGTTTAAAAAAGAAACTTCTTTTACAGTACCCGTAATTTCAATAACTTTTCCTGTATAAATCTCATCAGCCTGTTTTTCATCAGTCATAAAATTTGCAACTAAAACCTCAGATTCTGTGTTTTTAAATGTTAAAGCCTTATTGATATCTATAGCTTCTATATCTAATAAATTTAGAGAAATATAAATGCAGATATTAATAACTATAAATACTACAAGAGATATTATTTTGACGCTTTTTCTCATTCTTTAATACAATATAACCCTATTAAAATAGTAACCGATTTATAATGAATAGACTTATTACCTGACAACAAAGAAACATGAATTTTAAAAAGAATAATAAGAAAGGTCTTTAAAAAGGAAAAAATGGACTTAAAAGGGAGGATTGCTTGTTCAAAAATCCTAATTTTTTACTATTCTAAATTAAAAAAATGTATTTTTAAAATTCAAAAATGAATACGTTTTTTGAGTTCAGACCAATGAAAAAAGATAGATTATATTTTTCAACATTTTTATCAATAGCTATTGTTTTTCTTTTGATAGCATCATTTTCTTCTCGTTATTTTATCAAAGCTAGTGTAGATCAATTGATTGAAGTGCAGGTTGAATCTAGTAAAAGAGAAGTAAAAGAGATGGCTAGCCTTATTGATTTTCAATTAGCTTCTGGGTTGAATAAGGAAATAATTATTAATCAAATTCAAAAGACAATTAAAGGAACCGAATCCCAAACATGGTTTTTGAGTATCTTTAATTGGTCAGGCAAAGAAGTTTGTCATCCAGATAAAACAAAAGTAGGGCAGATAGTGCAATCTAATGAACTATTACTTTCCTCTTTAAAAGAGAAAAATAACTCTGAAGATTTATATGATTTATTAGTGAATGGTAAAATGCCTAATGCAGAGAATACAGCTTTAGAGTCCGAGGTTATCTTTATCACTCCATTGCAAAATACAGATTGGATTGTAGCAGCCAATGTAAATGTGAGTAAAGTTACTAGCCAAGTAAATAATCTTAAATATAATTTTTATATCATCTTTACTATTATGGGAGTTTTAATAATTCTACTGTCGTTTTTGGCAGTTAGGTTTATTGGAAGTCGTTATGAAAAACAGTTAGAAGTTAAAAATTCTGATTTAGCTTCTGAGGTGATTAATCTTTCTAAATTAAATGCAGATTTAGTTACTTATAAAAAAGAGGTAGTCAATAAACCTGATACAATTGAAGATGCAGAGGTATCATCAGATATCAATAAGAAAAGAATTTTAACATATATTAGAAACGAGTTAGTGCCTATAAATATTGAAGATATTTCTCATATTTATACTGAAAATACAATTACTTATGTGGTTTGCTTTAATGGAAAGAAGTCAACTACGAATGCTAGTTTAGATGATGTGTATACAAATTTAGATTCGTTGCTTTTCTTTAGAGCAAATAGGCAGTTTATTATAGGTATAAAAGCCATAGATAAAATTATTAAATATGGTAATAGTCAACTTAAAATAGTTCTCCAGTCGAATGCTGAAGTAGAGATTATTATTAGTAAAAATAAAGCTGCAGAGTTTAAACAATGGTTAAATGTATAAGTTTTACTCACGTTCTTTTATTTGCTTTTTTTTAAATTAATTCCCAATCTTTAATCCTTATTTTTCCCTTTAAAGAGTTTTTTTTCCGTCTCATCTATTTCATTTTTATTAACTAAAAGATAGGTTGTTTATTTAACTTATCAATAAACAATTCACTCAACCAACAGTATTGAAAAAGAGATAGATTGTTGATTTTTTTCTTCTGATTTAGTTTGATAAATAAAGGTTTTGGATAAACAGATGATGGTCAAAAAAGAAAAAATCAAAAAAAAATTATAACTATTTAATAATCGGGGGATCTTTTAATAGTTAATATAATACGGTTTAAATTTATTTTCTTTTGGTTGGGAAAATGGTTGTTTATAGTAGGAAAACAGTTTCGTCATATACTATGGCGAGCTGTTTTTTATAAAATAAAAACTAAAATTTAAATAGATGTTTGCTAGAAATTTTAAAGTTAAAGGAGAAGATGTAAATGATTTTATGGTGATGGAAAATGCTTCGTTTTTAAGATACTCATCAAAAATTGTTGAAGTTTTTTTACTTGAGAATGGTTTTTCAAAACTAAAACTGAACTCATTAAAAATTGGATGGCAAAAAAGTAATGATAGATTAATCAATCAAAAAAGATTAATGTTTACAGAAACTTTTAGTGTACAATTAAATATCATCTCATCAACAAGTTTTGAAGGGAATAAGAAACTTGTTACAGTTGATTTTTATAATAATAGAAGTGAATTATCTGCAACCTTAATTACAGAGATCTGCTGGTTTGATTATACAACTTGGGAAACCATTACGCCACCTAAGAAAATTGCTCAATTTTTTACAGAAACTGCAAAGTTTAAAAAAGCAGTTTAATTTTCTGTTTCTTTAATTGTTGTAATGAAAGAAGCTAATTTTTGACCGTATAAAGATTTCTTTACTTTATCTGTCATTGTATTATGAATACTATCCAAATATTTCACATTAGCATTTACCAATTCAGTTAATGTTATATAAGCAGCAGCTTCACTATCAGGATGATTTAGGGCAAAGTTTATAGTGTAAATATATTTTTTACGAATTTGGTTTTCAGATTGATCTCTTAAAGATTTAGATTTTTTCACATCACCATCTTTTTGAGCTTGTAAGTTTTCAGCTAATAAATCCAATTGCTTTCCTTGAAATCTACTAGACATTTTTTTGTATTCATCAAAAACTTTCTGATTTACAGAACCTTCAATTTCTGGTGTAATACCAAATTTATCAACCTTGTCATTAATTGTAATAGTGCCCTCTTCACCAAAGAAAGAGATTCTATTTAGAGTATTGTTATCATCTAAAATAAGATAATACATTTCAGGAGAAGAAATATTGTCTGATAATGTAAATAGGTCGTTCCCAAATAAAGAAATTGAATCTACAGAAACAACCAAAGTATCTTGCATTTTTTGAAGGTATAAAGTTCCTTTTTTAAGTCCTTTTATTTGACCTTGCACAATCATATTTCCAAGTTCTTTTTCTTTAGAACAAGCAACAATCAATAACAATAAAAAAATCACTAATACTTTTTTCATATTCTCTAAAACTTTAGGCTGCAAATATGCAGATTTCTATTTACATAGGAGCGGCTAATTCTAACAAAATAGTACACCCTATAGCAGCAATAGTTCCAATAGCGTAGCCAAAAACGGCTAATAAAACTCCAACGGTTGCTAACGATGGGTGAAAAGCTTGCGCAACAATAGGAGCAGAGGCTGCACCACCAACATTGGCTTGACTACCGACGGCTAAAAAGAAGTATGGAGCTTTTATAAGTTTAGCTACTAAAATTAATAAGCCAGCATGAATAGACATCCAAATAATTCCAATTACGATAAGACTCCAATTATCAAAAATCATCCCTAAATCCATTTTCATACCAATGGTAGCAACCAATACATAAATGAATATACTTCCGATTTTACTGGCACCTGCACCTTCATAATTTCTTGCTTTTGTGTAGGATAGTAATACAGCAATTATTGTAGAAATACTTACCAGCCAGAAAAATTGAGACCCTAAGAAAGTAAAAATATTTCTCATAATATCAGATTCAATAGCAGCAACAACATCACTAAAAAATTCGGCAAGATATTTTGCAGCAAAATGACCAAAACCAACTGCTCCAAATGCTAAGGCAAGAATAATCATATAGTCCGTTAGGGTTGGATTCTTTTTTACCTTTTGAGTAAATCTTGTCACTTTTTCTTTTAACTCTTCAATAGCAGAAGTATCCGCTTTTAACCACTTATTAATTTTGTCTTTTTTACCAATTCCAATTAATAAAATTGCCATCCATACATTTGCAACTACAATGTCTACAAATACCATTCCTCCATATTTTGCAGGATTGTATTGGTAAATTTCTAACATGGCTGTTTGATTTGCACCACCACCAATCCAACTTCCAGCTAATGTGGAAAGTCCTCTCCAAACAGCATCAAAATCTGCCCCGCCAACGGTTTCTGGAGAAACAATAGAAATTAATAAAATAGCAATAGGTCCACCAATGATAATCCCGACTGTACCCGTAAAAAACATAATTAAAGCTTTGGAGCCTAAATTGAAAATTGCTTTTAAATCGATACTCAAGGTCATTAAAACTAATGCAGCAGGCAGTAAAAACCGACTTGCAACATAGTATAATTGAGATTTTCCTTTTACAATTTCGCCAGTTGTTGCGTTTACTGATTCCCATTCAGGAGCAATTGCACCAATAGTGGTAAAAATTGCAGGAATAAAATAAGCCATAAATAATCCTGGTACTATTTTGTAGAATTTATGCCAAAAACCTGATGTTTTAGATTCTGTGTAAAATACGAACCCAAGTGAAATCATTAAGATTCCAAATACAATTGCGTCGTTTGTAAAAAGTGGTTGCTCCATAATTTTGATTTTCGCTAAAGTAATAAAATCAAGCCATAAAAAAAGCGGAGCATTACTCCGCTTTCATTTTTAGTATTTTTTAATCTCTTTAAAAGGAGATATGGAAATAGTTTCTACTTTAGCTTTATACGCTGTCCATTTGGAGTCAAAGAACTCATTTGATTTTTTTACAGCAGCATTCAAAGCATCTTTGTATTGTTTCATCAATTGAGTCTCTGTACTGGTAAGATTTCCAAACCTACTGGACACATATTCCCTTGCAGAAGAGAATCGTTGACTAACCGTTACTTCAGGATTTCTTGTAATCCCTTGTCTTCTATCTACTTTTCCTAAGAAAATAGCAATGATTTCATCTATTTCTTTCACAACCTCAGTAGAAGCTTTGATTTGATCTTTGTACTTTTTCTTATCTTCTTTGGATAAATCAGACTTGAATTGATTAGCAGTATTCTTGCTCTCAACCAATTGTTTTACAACATCAGCCATTAACTGTTGATCTTTCTCCAGGTCTTTACTAGTGTTGTAAATTTCATTGATCGCAGCAGTAGACATTTTTAGTCTTGGGTCAAATTCAACTTTAATCATACTTTCAGAAGTCTGATCTCCAAATGACATTTTTAATTTGTAAGTTCCTGGTATTACTTTTGTTTTATATCTTTCTCTCACCTTTCTTGAACGTAGGCTTCTTGTTGGAGTATTAACACCCTCTTCTCTTAGGGACCAATACATTTTATGAACACCATTTTCTTTTGGCGCTTTTCTTTTAAGTGTGCGAATTAATCGAGTACCATCAAAGATTTCTAATTTGATTGAATCATATTTAACTTTTGACTCTTTTACAGGTTTAGGTTCTTCTTTCTTTTTATTGCGCTTCTTCTTTTTGTCTTTTACGTCTTCTTCTTTCTTTTCAGAAGGACGATTGATATAGTAAGAAATAATTGCTCCGCCACGTTTGTTTTCTCCATGAAACATTGCGTCTCCACCAAACCTACTTCCTGTGGGTTGTTGATAAGCGGCTTGATAAGCAGTAGGAGGGGTGAATAATTCTAAATTTTTATTTAAAACGTTTCCACTTGCCATGGCACGTAACGGTCTAATATCATCTAAAACCCAAGCGGCTCTTCCAAAAGTACCAATTACTAAATCGTGTTCTCTTGGTTGAATAACCAAATCTTTTGTTGATACTGTTGGGAAACCAGCAGTCCATTTCGTCCATTTATTACCTGCATCTAACGACACATACAATCCGTCATCAGTTCCTAAAAATAGTAGGTTTGCATTGATTGGATCTTCAACAATACTTAGTGTGTAACTTTTTACATCATTTTCATCAACTATACGAGTCCAAGTTTTTCCATAATCTTTGGTTCTGTAAGCATAAGGAGTAAAGTTAAAACGTCTGTAGTCATTAGCGATTAATAATGCTTCTCCTTTATTTTTGTTGGATGCTTTTATTTGTGCAATCCAACTTCCAGCAGGTAAATCAGGAATGTTACTACTAACATCTGACCAAGTTGCTCCGCCATTTTGAGTTACGTGCACCCTTCCATCATCAGTACCAGCCCATAACATATTTTGTTCTACTTCAGAAGGTTCAATTACTAAAATCGTGGTATGATTTTCTGCTCCAGTTGCATCCATGGTTAAACCACCACTTTCGCCTTGCTTTTGTTTTTCAGGATCATTGGTTGTTAAATCTGGAGAGATCACTTTCCAAGTCAAACCTTTGTCAGTAGATTTATGTACAAACTGACTTCCAAAATATAGTGTATTATTATCAAAAGGATCAATATTGATTGCAGCATTCCAGTTAAAACGTAATTTTACATCTGGATCTGAATGTGTTGGTTTTACAGAATAATTATTTCCTGTGATGTAATCATATCTTAAAACAGAACCTTGCTGACTCATAGACCATCCATAGCGTGAATCATCTTTATCTGGAATTACGTCAAATCCGTCTCCAAAACTAATTTCTTGCCAATACGAATTTCTGATTCCTTGAGCTTTCCAAACATATGCCGGACCTCTCCAAGAACCATTGTCTTGCATCCCTCCATATACATTGTATGGGTATTCATTATCTACATTGATATGATAAAATTGTGCTACGGGTAAGTTTCCAATAAAACGCCACGATTTTCCTTTGTCTTTAGTGATGTTCATTCCTCCGTCATTTCCATCAATCATAAAAGAACCATCTTCTGGGTGAATCCACCAGGCATGGTGGTCTGGGTGAACACCATTATTCGCATTGTACGCAGGCATTAATTGACGGAAGCTTTTACCTCCATCATCAGAAACATTTATGTAGGTGAATACGGAATAGATTCTATTTTCATTTTGCGGATCTACATAGATTTCTGAGTAATAAAAAGGTCTATTTCCAATTCCTCTTTTGTTATTGATCATTTTCCATGTGAATCCACCGTCTTCACTTTTGTAAAGTGCGTTCTTTTTAGCTTCTACCAATGTGTAAATAACATCTGGATTACTTCTAGAAATAGCAACACCAATTCTTCCTAGTTCTCCTTTTGGAAAACCTTCTTTATCTGTCATTTTTTTCCAGGTATCACCACCATCATAGGTAATATATAAACCACTTCCTTCACCACCAGATTTAAAAAACCATGGATCACGTTTGTGCTCCCACATAGAAGCTATTAATTTATTAGGATTGGAAGGATCCATCACTAAATCTGCAGCTCCTGTTCTAATATTATTGTATAAGATTTGTTTCCAAGTTTTTCCACCATCGGTAGTTTTGTAAACACCTCTTTCTTTGTGTTCTCCCCAAGGCGAACCTATCGCTCCAACATACACAGTATTTGGATCTGTTGGGTCTACAATAATTCTATGAATATGACGTGTTTTTTCAAGTCCCATCGCAATCCAATTTTTACCACCATCTAAAGATTTATAGATTCCATAACCACCATTTAAACTATTACGAGGATTCCCTTCACCAGTTCCTGCCCAAATAACACTTGGGTTTGATTGCTGAATAGCTACCGCTCCGATTGAGGCTGTTATTTCTTTATCGAAAATTGGTTCCCATTTGATTCCTCCAGAAGTAGATTTCCAGATTCCACCAGAGGCTGTACCTACGTACATGATGTCTGGGTTTGAGTTTACTACGTCGATAGAGGTAACACGACCGCTCATTCCTCCAGGGCCTATGTTTCTTGGTTTCATGTTTTTAACCAAGTCCATTGAGAATTCTTGTGCGAAAAGTGTTAGTGTAACTCCTAAAAAGAGTAATGTGAAGATTTTTTTCATCGGTAAAGTGTTAGTTGTTTTTAAAAGTCCTTAAAGGTACAAGTTACACTTTTTAAAAAATCTTAAAGAAATGTTAATGGAAGTAATTGTAATAAAAAAGACGAGAATTTACTCGTCTTTGTTTTTTGGGTCTCTTTTTGCGTCTTTCAATGATTGCATAAGCATCCACTCAATCTGTCCGTTGGTAGATCGAAATTCATCAGATGCCCATTTCTCTATGGCTTTTAGCATCTCTTCGTTAAGTCGTAAAGCGAAGGCTTTTTTCTTTGCCATTTCTTATTTTTTTACAAATTCTGTGATTGTTTCAATCAATTCTATAGAAATTTTATAATCTGGAGAATAATAAGAAGATAGATTATCTTCCTCTTTTTGAATGTCTTTTAAAACATGATTCATATTCTCAATAATTTTCAATTGAGAAGTTTTGTTTGCTGTATGTAATGCTTTGGCATCATCAACAGAAACTTGAATATCCTTTGTTCCATTGATAATAAGTGTTGGAATGTTTAGTTTCTTTATTTCATTAACGGGGTTATAAGACAGCCAATTTCTAAAAAAAGGAAAATTTGGTTTTGAAAATACCGTTACAAGATTTGGATTGATATTTTTAATATCTCCTGTTTCTTTAAGTTCGTTAAAGTGATTTGCTGCTATTTTTCCTAAATCGGCACTCTGATTCGTGATTTGTTTTACGATAGTTTGTTCTATCGTTTCTGAGGGTCCGGCTAAAGAAATATATTTGTCAATTTTTTCTGAAGCAAGCATTGCTATAAGGGAACCTTGACTATGTCCAATCAAAATAATTTCTTTGAATTGATTTTTATTTTTAAAATGTTGCACGACAGTTTTCACGTCGTTTACAAAATCATCAAGAATGATTCCTTTTAAATACGCTGCATTTTTAGGATTAGATGTTCTTTTATCATAACTAAAAAAAGCAATTCCTTTTTTATTGACTTCGTCTCTAAATTGCTTGATATAATTTGCTTTTACGTTATAGCCCGCCTGATTTCCATTTCTATCTACATTACCTGATCCGTGAACCCAAATGATTAGCTTGTTGCTATTCTTGGTATAAGTTAAAGTTCCTGGAAGTTCAATGTTTCCATTTTTAATTAGAAAACTCTTTTCAGTAACAGTATCTTGATTGATAATATAATTGCTTACTAAAGCTACAATTAGTATAAAAATTTTAGTTTTCATCAGTTAATATTTTATGTTGATAGGTGTGTATTACTTTCTTTACTTCAGCTTCTTTTTGTGTACCTATCAGTAATTTTTTTGTCGTTTTAAGCTCTAATTGAATACCAATATCCCCACTTACATTAATCGCTTTTCCTCTTTTTCTGCTAAAACCACCTTTTAATCCCCAGCCACCATATTCGCTAATTGGATCATAGTTTCTGACGGATATTGAATTAATCTCAGACCATAATATGGTTTTTGTAGCTCTATGAAAAGGAAAGAATCGATAATGAATACCTTTTTCATCAATTCGAGTAGTTAATTTAAAGATGAAAATAAATAGTACTGAAACAGTAATTCCTAGTAATGAGAAGACAAATTCATTTGTTGTCATTTTAGAATTTTCTGTAAAATACTCTTTTACGATTAATATTATGGGTAACATAACACTAATGCCTAAAAGAGCTATCAGCCAAGTTTGAGTAAACCGTTGTTCTTCTTTAAAAATTCTCATTTTATCTATTCTTATCTCTTTCTAAGATGACACTAGACCAGCCTTGAGAAACGTGATTCACTGTCCAACCTTCTCTAGCATATTGGTTTAAAAGGTCTTCAAAATTTTGCAATCTATTTCTAAAACCTAACTTTGGTATAAATACTTTGTATTCTTTCATCTATCTGTTTTTATCTTTTTCTAAAACGGCGTAAACTCCTCCACTAGTATTGGTATATACGCTAATAACTCGCCAGCCTTGTTTTGCATGCGAATTAATTTCATCTTCAAATTTATCTTGACTATTTGACCAACTTGCTTTTTGTTTTAAAAACTTATATTCTTTCATTTTTATTTTCTAATTTGTTGTTGTTTCATAATATAACCCTAGAGATATCCTACTCCAGCTCCAAAAATCATTCCCAAGAATTCTCTATTTTTTCTCATATTTTTAAAATACTACAAGTCCTATGGTTAATAATACAATACTTACGATAACTAGTATTAGTCTTGTTCTTTTATTTGATAACTGGATTCCTAGCATTACTTTTTTACTTTTTTATAAAAATGATTGAATAAAACTCCTAAAATTATTCCAGCTACTGCGCCAAATGAAATTCCAAATGAAACTCCTTTTGCAACATTGTTGGTTGTTGCACCTATAACAGTTCCTATAGAGGATCCAATAGATACACCAAGAGCAACAGCAACTCCTAAATTTAAAGTTTTTTTACTTTCCATTTTAATGATTTAATGTTCCTGTGTTTAATACGGGTGAAGCTTCTTTATCACCACATAAAATAACCATTAAATTACTAACCATGGCAGCTTTACGCTCGTCATCTAAATCTACAATGTTCTTTTTACTTAGTTCTTCTAAAGCCATTTCTACCATACTAACTGCTCCTTCAACAATTTTATGTCTTGCGGCAACAATAGCAGTTGCTTGCTGTCTTTTTAACATGGCATTTGCAATTTCTTGCGCATACGCCAAGTACCCAATTCTAGCTTCTAAAACTTCAATTCCAGCGATTGATAATCGTTCATCTATTTCTTTTTCTAAAGCCTCACTTACTTCATTAACACTAGATCGTAAAGTGATGTCTTCGTCCGAACCTTCATCTGCAAAATTATCATACGGATACATACTAGCTAATTTTCTTACCGCGGCATCTGTTTGAACTCGTACAAAGTTCTCGTAATTATCAACATCAAAAGCTGCTTTAAATGTATTGGTTACTCTCCAGACTAGAATCGTACTGATCATAATTGGATTTCCAAGTTTATCGTTTACTTTTAAACGTTCGCTATCAAAATTACTAGCTCTTAATGATATTGTTTTTTTTCTGTAAAAAGGATTAGCCCAATACAATCCGTTGTCTTTTACAGTCCCTACATACTTTCCAAAAAGTAATACAACCTTTGAAGTGTTAGGATTTACTAAGATAAATCCAAAAAAACCAATTAATCCAAATAAAACTGCGATTAGATATATTGGATTTTCTTGTTGAATTGTAGTTGCGATACCTCCAAAAAATAATACAAATGTTACTAATAACATTAAATAACCGTTTGTTGGTTTGATGATTTTTTCTGCGTCCATATTTTATAAATTTAAAGTGATATCAAAATGATATTACAAATATATCAAATATTTATTGATATTTCCAAATTTATCATTCACTATTTTTTTACCTTAGCAGAAATAATATCAATTATACAGAATCATGAAATATAAATTAGTAATCCTCTTTCTATTCATAAGTATTTCTACTTACGCGACAGGAAATACTGCTATTTGGGGGCAAACGGGACATAGAGTTGTTGGAGAAATAGCCTACAGTCATTTAACAAATAAAGCAAAGAGAAACATAGAAAAATTGTTGAACGGAGAAGGTTTGGCTATTATTTCTACCTATGCAGATGAAATAAAATCTGATAAAAAGTACAGAGAATTTGGTACTTGGCATTATGTGAATTTTAAAGATGGTGAATCTTATGAAACTTCAGAGAAGAATCCAAAAGGAGATTTAATACAAGGAATAAAAAAATGTCAAGAAGTTATTTCTAATCCTGATGCTAGTAAAGAAGAAAAAATATTTTATGTGAAGTTGTTAGTTCATTTACTAGGAGATTTGCATCAACCATTACACATTGGAAGATCAGAAGATAGAGGAGGTAATAATATTAAAGTACAATGGTTTAGAGGAAATACAAATTTGCATTCTGTTTGGGATACAAAAATGATAGAATCTTACAATATGACCTACACTGAATTAAGTTCAAACTTGAATAAGTTTTCAAAGAATCAAAGAAAGGCGATTCAAGAAGGAACTGTTTTAGACTGGGTAAATGAAACTAGATTTCTTACCATGAAAGTATACGAGTCTGCAAAAGTTGATGAGAATTTAAGTTACAGATATATGTATGAAAATTTTGCTACTGTAAAAACGCAATTACAAAAAGGTGGACTTCGTTTAGCAAAGGTTTTGAATGAATTGTTTGGATAGATAGTAGAAAGTGTAATTTAAGTTATGAATAATGGTATCATTCTTTTTTCAACATTTATCATTACTGCTATAATAGCTGTTATTTTCTATTACTTATTTAGCTTAAGAAAAAAAAGACATTCTCAAACAATTGTTTCTGATTGGAATAAATTTAATAAAGCAATTTTAAATAAACATCTAAAAGGGGTTGATGATTTTGGAAGGAAACTTATTTTTAACGAATATCTTGATATAAACAAGCTAAATGAAATGTCTGAATTGATTTATGATTTAGATAAAAACTACGAAGAGCTTAAAGAGCTAAAAATATTGATTTTCAATAAACATTTGAATTGGAATAAAGATAATACTCATTAAAATGCAATTGGTTCTTGTTTTTTAGCTCGTTAAGAATTCGTTAATAATATAAACAGAAGGTTTCTTATTTTGTACTTTTAACACATATGAGAAATCTTCTGTTTTTTTTAAGTATCACTTTTTTACTTAGTTCTTGTAAAAAAGAGCCTATTGAAGTTAAAAAAAATACAACTTTAAACGAAGTTTTTGTGCCGGTTACATTAGCGGATATTCCGACAGTAAATTATGAAGGGTTAGAACCCATTTTTAATAAGAAGGATGATAAAACCTATGTGATTAATTTCTGGGCGACATGGTGTTTGCCATGTGTAAAAGAATTGCCATATTTTGAAAGAATCAATCAAGAATACAAAGATGTTGAGGTAATTTTAGTCAGTTTAGATTTTCCTAAGCAAAAAGAAAAACGATTAATTTCATTTATCAACAAAAAGAAAATACAATCTCAAGTTATTCATTTTGATGATTTTAACGAACAGGTTTGGATCCCTAAAATTGATGAAAATTGGTCTGGAGCTATTCCTGCAACGATCATTTATAATAAAAACAAACGCAAATTTTATGAGCAATCTTTTACAGAAGAAGAATTATTAAAAGAATTAAAATCATTTTTAAAATAATAAATTATGAAAACAACACTTAAATCAATTTTAGTAGTAGCTGTAATTATAATAGCAACTGCATTTACAATTGGATCAGATAAAGGTTATAAAGTAGGAGATAATGCAACAGATTTTAAATTAGAAAACATTGATGGTAAAATGGTTTCTATGTCAAATTATCCTGAAGCGAAAGGTTTTATCATCGTTTTTACATGTAATACATGTCCCTATTCTGTTGCCAATGAAGATAGAATTATTGCATTAGATAAAAAGTATAAAGCTAAAGGGTATCCAGTAATTGCAATCAATCCAAACGACCCAAAAGCAATTAAAGGTGATGATATGGCCGATATGAAAGTAAGAGCGAAAGAAAAAGGATTTACGTTTCCTTATTTAGTAGATAAAGGTCAAAAGGTATATCCAGCATATGGAGCTACCAAAACCCCACATGTTTATGTGATTAGAAAAGATGCGGGAAAAAATATAGTTGAATACATTGGTGCTATTGATGATAGTTCTAGAAATCCTGATGCAGTGACAAAAAAGTTTGTAGAAAATGCAGTAGATAATTTATTGGCGGGTAAAAAACCAGCAACAACTGATACAAGAGCTATTGGATGCTCTATTAAAACGGTACGATAAAATTATAGTAAAATCATAAAAAAAAGCGAACTGAATAGTTCGCTTTTTTTTATGATTAAGATTATTCAGTGACTTTTAAACGAGCTTCGGCTTTTACTGAAATATCGGCATAATCGTTATTTAAATATTTTAAATATCCTGTAATAGCTATCATTGCTGCGTTGTCTGTAGTGTATTGAAATTTAGGAATATAAGTGGTCCACCCCCAGTGATCTTGAGCTAACTGTAGTCGTTTTCTTATTTCAGAATTTGCCGAAACTCCACCTGCAATCGCAATATGCTTAATACCCGTTTGTTTTACTGAATTTTTTAATTTATCCATTAAAATTTCAATAATAGTATGTTGAATAGAAGCGCAAATATCGTTTAAGTTTTCTTCTATGAAATTTGGATTCTCTTTTACTTGCTTCTGCATGAAATAAAGAATTCCAGTTTTTAAACCACTAAAGCTAAAATCTAAATCGCCCACTTTTGGCTTGGTAAATGAATATGCTTTTGGGTTTCCTAATTGTGCATATTTATCAACTAAAGGTCCGCCAGGATAAGGCAATCCTAAAATTTTAGCAGATTTATCAAATGCTTCACCAACCGCATCATCAATAGTTTCTCCTAAAATTTCCAACTCAAAATGATTAGAAACTTTTACAATTTGTGTGTGTCCGCCACTAATGGTCAAACAAACAAATGGAAATGGAGGAATAGGCGTATTTTCTTCGATAATGAAATGTGCTAAAATATGACCTTGCATATGGTTAACATCAATCAGTGGAATTTGTAAACCTAAAGCTAAAGATTTTGCAAAAGAAGTTCCCACTAATAAAGACCCCATTAAACCTGGTCCTTTGGTAAAACAAATGGCGTTTAAATCTTCTTTTGTAATTCCGGCTTGTTCTATAGCTTGTTGTACAACTGGAACAATATTTTGCTGATGTGCTCTTGAGGCTAATTCTGGAACAACACCACCGTATTTAGCGTGTATTTCTTGATTAGCAACGATATTACTTAAGACTTTTCCATCACAAATAACAGCTGCACTGGTATCATCACAAGATGATTCAATTCCTAGGATGTATATTTTTTTCGAGTCCATAATTTGATTGACAAAATTAACTATTAAAAAATTGTCTCTTTCTTTTTTAAATGAGAAATTTAATAGTTTGTTAATTTTATCGTTCTTTGTATAGAAAGGAACTATTTTTGCGTTACTTTCTGAGAACAACATCTCATAATCAAAAAAGGTATCAAAAAGGCGGGGAAAATATTGTTAAAATGGATAAAGTACTTTGTGCTATTCCTTATATTTCTAGTCATCGTTTTTTCTATACCAGCTGTACAAACAAGACTTGCTAAAATTGTAACTGACGATATTAACGAAGATTATGGAACCAATTTAGTAATAAAAAAAGTTGATCTTTCTTTATTAGGTTCTGTATCTTTAAAGGGTATCGAAATTAGAGATCATCACCAAGACACACTTATTTTTGTTGATCGATTAAGAACATCGCTGTTAAATGCAAAACGCATTTTAGATAATAATGTTCAGTTAAGTAGTACTTCATTTAAAGGTGTATATTTCTATCTCAAGAATTATAAAGATGAGAAAACCGACAATCTTAGCATTTTTATAGAAAAATTTGAAGATGATAATCCTAGAGATTCTACTTCGAATCCTTTTAAATTGAGAAGTTCTAATATTTATTTAGAAGATTTAAATTATAAACAGATTAATGAAAATAACAAAGTCCCTCTAGATTTCGCTGCTTATAATGGAGGAGGAAGTTTACAAGGATTCTCGATTGTAGGACCGAATGTTGGATTAAAAATTAGAGGGCTCTATTTTACGGATAATAGAGGAATTGATATTACGAATCTTACTACAGATTTTAAGTATACAAAATCTCAAATGCAGTTTTATAATACTACGATTCAAACGCAAACATCTACCATCAGAGCAGAAATGGAATTCAATTATGATAGAAAAAACTTAAGTGAGTTTAATGAATTAGTAAATGTGAATGCGGTTTTTAAGGAAAGTCATTTATCAACATTTGATTTGAAGAAATTATATGATGAAATTAGTAGTGATGATATTTTGAGATTTGATGGTGATTTAAAAGGATCTTTAAATAATTTTTCACTTAAAAACTTGCAATTAAATTCAGATAAAGGCATCAGAATTTATGGAGATTTTAATTTTATAAATGCGATAAAGCAAGAAGAGTTTTTCTTAACGGCTAACTTAGAAGATGTTTCTGCAGATTACGATAAACTAAAAAGTATTTTACCAAATCTTTTAGGAAAAACCTTACCAACTGAATTTAAAAAACTAGGTAAATTCTCAGTCACAGGATTTACCAAAATCACGCCAAAAAATATTGAAGCTACTTTAGAAATTGAATCTGAAATAGGAGAGGTAATTACAGATTTAGAATTAAGAGATTTTGCAAGTATTGACGACGCTGCTTACAAAGGGGAAGTTGAATTATTGAGATTTGATTTAGAAAAGTTTTTTAACGATCCTTTAGTTGGTAAAATTTCTTTTAAAGGCGAAGTAGATGGAAAAGGCTTTAGAATAGAAAATATCAGCACAAAGTTAATTGGGAATGTATCACAAATAGAATTTAGCAACTACAACTATCAAAACATATTGGTCAACGGATTGTATGAAAATAATTTGTTTGATGGGAAATTAGAATCCAACGATGTCAACTTAAATGGCTCTTTTGAAGGCTTAGCAGATTTATCTGAAGAAGTGAATAAATTCGATTTCAAGGCAATCATTAATTATGCAGACTTGAAAGCATTAAAATTATACAATAGAGATAGTATTTCTGAACTAAAAGGAATTATAGACTTAGATTTAAAAGGAAATCAACTCGACAATATTGTAGGGATAGCTAACTTTAAAAATATTGAATATAGAAATGAAAAAGATACCTATCCTTTTAAGCAATTTTTAATTTTTTCTACCTTAAAAGAAGGTATTAGAAATATTAGAGTCGATTCTGAAGATATTGTCAAAGGAGAACTGATTGGTGATTTTAAATTTGGAGAACTAATCCCTTTAACTCAAAATGCATTAGGGAGTATTTACTCAAACTATAATCCTTTTAAAGTTGAGCCACATCAATTTTTAAAATTTGATTTTGTAATTTATAATCAAATTATTGACGTTTTTTTTCCTAAAGTTTCTGTGGCCCCAAACACCATTATCAAAGGGAATATCAAAGCAGATAAAAATCAGTTAAAATTAAAAATATCCTCACCACAGATTATAGCCTATGGTAATGTGATTGACTCATTATTGTTAGATACCGACAATAAAAGAAATCTATATGATACCTCTTTACGAGCAAAAAGTATTGAAACTCCTCATTATAAATTGTCAAAATTATTGCTATTTAACAAAACAATAAACGATACATTGTTCTTTAAGTCGGCTTTTGCAGGAGGTGATTTAGAAGAAGAGAAATTTAATTTAGATTTTTATTATACCATCAATAAAGAAAAAAAATCTGTAGTAGGAATTGAGAAATCTACGTTTAATTTTAAAGGAAATATATGGGATTTAAACCCTAAAAATAATTCAGAAAATAAGCTAGTTTTTGATCTAAAAAAGGATGAGTATGTTTTTTCTCCTTTTAAGTTAAAATCAAAAGAACAAGAGATCAACTTCAAAGGAGTTTTAAGAGATTCTACTTACAAAGAATTAGAGGCTGATTTTAAACAAGTGTATTTAAAAAGTTTCTTACCTGAAATAGACAGTTTAAAATTAAGAGGAAAATTAGATGGTTCGATCAATATTTCTCAAAAAGAAGGAGTTTACAGTCCTAAGGGAAATCTAACAGTCAAAAACTTTCATATAAATAATTACAAACAAGGAGATTTGTTTTTAAATGTTGAAGGAGAAAGCTCCTACGAAAAGTATGATGTAGTCATGTCACTTGAGCGAGAACGAGTAAAAAGTATTTCAGCTTTAGGTTCTTTAAATTTTTCAAATACGAGACCAATTGTTGATTTATCAGTATTTCTAGAAGAATTTGAATTAAACGCTTTTGGACCACTAGGAGAAGATGTTTTATCAAAAGTTAGAGGAACCGCAACCGGAGATTTTAAGCTGACAGGTTTTTTAGGAAACCCAGAAATGAATGGTAGTATGGTGTTAAAAAATGCTGGTCTTCAATTCCCTTATTTAAATGTTGATTATAATTTTGAAGGTGATGCAACTGTTGGTTTAAACGGTCAATCTTTTGTGTTTGATAAAATAAATTTACAAGATTCTAAACACCTAACAAGAGGAGTTTTAGATGGAAGTATTACACACCAAAATTTTGATAAATGGGCTTTAGACATCAATATTTCTACACCTAATTTATTAGTTTTAGATACTAAAGATTCTGATGAAGCATTGTATTACGGAACAGGTTTTATTAGCGGAAATGCTAGTATTACTGGTTTAACAAACAATATTACCATTGATGTGAATGCCAAGACAATGCCTAATACCAACTTTGTAATTCCCTTAAAAGATATTGCTTCTATTGATAATTATAGATTGATTCACTTTAAATCAGAAAAAACCTTAAAAGAACTTCAAGAAAAATTAGCCATTGATGCCATTGAAGGAGTATCACTAAACATTGATTTAGAAGTTACCAAAGATGCAAGAGCTCAGGTTGTTATTGATGAAGTTAACGGAAGTGAGTTAAGTGGTAGAGGAACTGGAGATTTACGAATTGAAATTAATACACGTGGTAAATTTAATATGTTTGGAGATTATACCATTGATAATGGAATCTATAATTTTAGATATGGAGGTATTATTAATAAACCATTTAATATCTTAAAAGGGGGTACTATTTCTTGGAGTGGAAATCCGTTTGAAGCTAATCTAAATGTAACGGCAGTCTATACAACTAATGCAAATCCAGCTGTTCTATTAGAGAATTTTAATACCAATAGAAAAATTCCGGTAGATTTAATTACCAAGATTTCGGGAAGTTTATTTAACTCGAAACAAGAATTTGACATTTCGATACAAAATTCAAACTCTACAATTGCATCTGAACTAGATTTTGTCTTGAATGACAATGATGTGAACTCAAAAATGCGTCAATTTTTAACCTTATTAGCCGCAGGTACTTTTGCAAGTCCAAATGGAGGGAATATTAACGGAAGTGATTTAATAACAGGTACTACATCCAATGCGATAGGATCAATTCTGTCAGATATTATTAGTAGCAATAAAGTCCGATTAGATTTAGGGTATACCAATGGTGAACAACAGAACATACAAGACAACTTAAATACAGACAGTCAATTTGATGTATCTCTAACAACTCAATTAAGTAAAAATGTGATTGTGAATGGTAAAGTTGGAGTACCAGTTGGAGCACAAACGCAGTCTAGTGTTGTAGGTGAAGTGAAAGTTGAGATCCTTTTAAATGAGGCTGGGAACTTTAGAGGAGTTATTTTCAACAGACAAAATGAAATTCAGTATTCAGCACAAGAAGAAGGATATACTCAAGGTATTGGATTGTCTTACCAAGTAAACTTTAATTCACTTTCTGAACTATTAAAAAAGTTAGGATTAAAGAAAAAAGATAAAAAGAAAAAAGTGATTAAAAAGAAAGATTCAATCACTTCATTGCATAAAGGGCTCTTTAATTTTAAGAAAAAAACTAAAGATTAATGCCAGTTAACTTTAAGATATTCTCTTCCAAAGTCTTTGCAGTCCAAAAACACAAATTACTGTCAAAACACTTAGTCCTATGGCTAGATTTGTTTTTCCATAAATCCAATTTCCAGTTGCAAACAAGAAACTGTAAACACCAGTAATCCCTAAGACAAAGGCAAGAATTTTACTCCCTACATTTTTAAATTTACTTTCATTATCAAAAATAATAGTTTGAAAGGTTTCTATTGTTTTTTCATCACTAGGTTTTGTTAGTAAGGTTACTAAAACCCAACCAATCGTTGTAATTACTACGCCAAGAATTAATTTCTCATATCCAACCAAACCATCAAATAATCCCAATTCTGCTTTCTTATCGATAAAGAAGGTCATGGCGATAATAAAAGAAATAGCCATCGCAGAAATTTCACTATAAGGATTTATTCGATCCCAAAACCAACGTAAAATAAAGAGTAATCCAGTTCCTGCTCCAATTTGAAGTAATAAATCAAAAACATCTTTTGCCGATGTGAGATAAAATGAAAATAAAGCGGCGCATAACATTAATAATACAACAGAGATTTTACCTACTACTACTTTTTGTCTCTCAGTAGCTTCAGGGTTGATAAAACGTCCATAAAAATCATTGACAACATAAGAACTTCCCCAATTTAATTGTGTAGAAATAGTACTCATAAATGCCGCGATTAATGATGTTAAAACAATTCCTAATAATCCTGCTGGCAAATAGGTCATCATGGCTGCATAGGCAACATCATGCCCTTGATTATCTTCAGTTAATCCTGGAAATGCAGTATTTAAATCTGTTAAATTTGGGAAGATGACTAAAGATGCCAAACCAACCAAAATCCAGGGCCAAGGACGTAAAGCATAATGAGCAAAATTAAAAAATAAGGTTGCCCACGTTGCATTCTTTTCATCTTTTGCGGCTAACATTCTTTGTGCAATATAACCGCCACCACCTGGTTCTGCACCCGGATACCAAGTGCTCCACCATTGAACAGCAATCGGAATTATAAATAAAGTGATGAGCGCTTCTTTATCAGAAAAATCTGGAAGCATTGCCAATTTATTACTTACATTTTCATGAGTCAATAAATTAGACAATCCACCAATTTCAGGAAGATCTAAAATATAAATTGTTGCCCAAATCGATCCAATCATTGCAATAATAAATTGAACAAAATCGGTAATTAAAACTCCTTTTAACCCACCTAAAGAAGAATAAATAACAACTATAATAGAAGAGTATAACAATGTTTCCCAAGGCTCTAATCCTAATAAAATAGTTGCAATTTTAGTAGCAGCTAAACAAACACCTGCCATCGTAATGATATTAAAAATCACCCCTAAATAGATGGCTCTAAAACCCCTTAAGAATCCCGCCACTTTTCCAGAATATCTAAGTTCATAAAATTCTAAATCCGTTGTAATCCCTGATTTTCTCCATAATTTAGCGTAGAAAACTACAGTTAACATTCCTGTTAATAGAAAAGCCCACCAAACCCAGTTTCCAGAAACACCATCCAATCGTACAAGTTCTGTAACCAAACCAGGTGTATCAGCAGCAAATGTAGTGGCAACCATAGAAACACCTAAAAGCCACCAAGGCATATTTCTTCCAGATAAAAAATATTCTTTGGTGTTTTTACCAGATGATTTAGAGACCCAAATACCAATGGCTAATGAAAGAATAAAGAATCCTATAATAATGCTATAATCTATTGTTTGAAGATTCATGAATTATGTTTTAGAGTCCTAAAATAGTCAATCATTTTTAATCAGTATAACTTCTAGGTTAAGAGATAGGATACTTCCTTGTAAGTTACTATTTTAGCTAAGTTTAATCGAAATCGATTTCGTTTTTTTTTTATTAATACTCACTTTAAATCGTTAATTTTACACTATAATATATATGAAGAAAATTAAGAAAATTGGTGTAATGACTTCTGGAGGAGATTCTCCTGGAATGAACGCTGCAATAAGATCTGTAGTAAGAACTTGTGCCTATTACAAAATAGAATGTTTTGGTATCTATCGAGGATATCAAGGGATGATTGAAGACGATTTCATCTCTCTAGATGCAAGAAGCGTTAAAGGGATTATCAATAGAGGGGGGACGTTTTTAAAATCTGCACGATCAAAAGAATTTATGACTCCTGAAGGTCGTAAAAAAGCTTACCATAATTTAATCAAAAATGATATTGATGGACTTGTTCTAATCGGTGGAGATGGAACTTTTACAGGAGGTGTTGTATTTAATAAAGAGTACAATTTTCCAATTATTGGGATTCCTGGAACAATTGATAACGACATTTTCGGAACTTCACATACTTTAGGATATGATACTGCATTAAATACTACGGTAGAAGCAATTGATAAAATTAGAGATACTGCATCTTCTCACAATAGATTATTTTTTATTGAAGTGATGGGACGTGATGCTGGATTTATAGCATTAAATGCAGGAATAGGAGCAGGAGCAGAAGAAATTTTAATCCCTGAAGAAGATATTGGACTAGATCGTTTATTAGATTCTCTAGAAAGAAGTAGGAAATCAGGAAAATCATCGAGTATTGTTGTCGTAGCTGAAGGTGATAAAACAGGGAAAAATGTTTTTGAATTGGCAGAATACGTTGAAGAGAACTTACCAGAATACGATGTTAGAGTATCTGTGTTAGGTCATATGCAAAGAGGCGGTAGTCCTTCTTGTTTTGATAGAGTATTAGCGTCAAGATTAGGTGTGAAAGCAGTAGAGCTTTTATTAGATAATAACTCCAATTTAATGGTTGGTTTATTAGATAACAAGGTAGCCGCAACAGATTTAGAAGAAGCAATTACAGGAGGACATGAAATTAATAAAGAACTCTTAAGGGTTGCTGAAATAATGTCCACATAAAAAAATAAAAATTAAAAATAGTTAGAATGATTAAAGTAGGAATTAACGGATTTGGAAGAATAGGAAGATTAGCATTTAGATCTGCTGTAGGTAGACCTAATGTGCAAATTGTAGCCATCAATGATTTATTAGACGTAGATTATTTAGCTTACATGTTAAAGTATGATTCTGTTCACGGAAAGTTTGATGGTGATGTAGAGGTAAAAGATGGAAAACTAGTTGTGAACGGAAATGCAATCAGAATTACTGCAGAAAGAGATCCTGCAAACTTAAAATGGAATGAAGTAGGAGCTGATTATGTGATTGAATCTACAGGTTTCTTTTTAACTGAAGAAACAGCTGGAAAGCATTTAGAAGCAGGAGCTAAGAAAGTAGTTTTGTCTGCTCCTTCTAAAGATGATACTCCAATGTTTGTAATGGGAGTCAATAATACAGAGTTAAAAGCAGATCAAAAGATTTTTTCTAATGCATCTTGTACAACAAACTGTTTAGCGCCCATTTCAAAAATATTAAATGATAATTTTGGAATTGTAGAAGGTTTAATGACGACTGTTCATGCCGCAACTGCAACTCAAAAAACTGTTGATGGTCCTTCTATGAAAGACTGGAGAGGTGGTAGATCTGCTATTCATAATATTATTCCTTCTTCTACTGGAGCTGCAAAAGCAGTTGGAAAAGTAATTCCAGCATTGAATGGGAAATTAACAGGAATGGCTTTCCGCGTACCAACAATGGATGTTTCTGTAGTTGACTTAACGGTAAAGTTAGAGAAAGCAGCAACATATGAAGAAATTTGTGCAGCAATGAAATCTGCTTCAGAAAGCGGACCAATGGTTGGTGTTTTAGGATATACTGAAGATTTAGTGGTTTCTCAAGATTTTGTTGGAGATACAAGAACTTCAATTTTTGATGCAAAAGCTGGTATCGCATTAAATGACAACTTTGTAAAAATCGTTTCTTGGTACGATAATGAAATGGGGTATTCTACGAAGATTGTAGATTTAATTGAATATTCAGCAACACTATAGTTGTAAAATATATTTTTAAAAAAAAAGCCTGATAGAAATTATTCTATCAGGCTTTTTTAGTCTTATTACAGTCTATTTGATAGCTATCATGCTAATTTCTACATTGACAAACTTTGGTAAATTGGCAACTTCTACAGTTTCTCTTGCTGGAGCAGTTGCTTCATTAAAATAAGTTCCGTAAACGGCGTTAATTTCAGCAAAATTATTCATATCAGAAATAAAAATAGAAGCTTTTACTACATTTTCAAAAGTCATTTCCGCAGCTTCTAAAACTGCCTTCATATTTTCCATGACTAAGGTAGTTTCTTCTTTAATCGATCCTAATTCTAGTTCACCTGTAGAAGGATTAATTGCAATTTGGCCAGAAGTGTATAAGGTATTGCCAACTAAAACTGCTTGATTATAAGGTCCTATTGGAGCTGGTGCTTTTGAGGTTTGAATTATTTTTTTCATTTATTTAAGTTTCAAAGTTTCAAAGTTTCAAAGTTTCAAAGTTTCAAAGTTTCAAAGTTTCGGAGTTTCGGAGTTTCAAAGTTTCAGAATTGATGATTTTTTCTAAAAGTTGACATACAGAACTTGTTGAATTATTTTTAATTTTATCAACAATCTAAAATCTAAAACAATACTCTATTTGGGGGTCTATTTTGATCGTATTTTAAATCACTTAATACAGATGATTTAACACCAATAAAGAAAACATAGGATTGATTATTTCCAAAAGGAACCCAGTTGAAGTTAAATCTCCAGCTGTCTAAATCTCTGGAAAAATTCATTCTAGTAAAAGTAAATCCTCCACTAGCAACATCATAACCAGAAGAAAAACCAACTTTCCATTTAGGGGTTAATTCAAAATTACCACCAAACATTAATGAATGCGATTGAATACCAATATTGCTAATTCCATTGTTGGAGTAAAAAGCCGAATAAGCTAAATTTAAACTCCAAGGTATTTTGGAACGATACAGTTCTGTTACTTCATCTTCATTATTGCTGTTGTTTTGCATACTACTTGGTGTAGAGGCAAATCGATTGGTAGGATCTATATTGTTACCAAGGACGTCTGGTGTATCTTGATTTCCATTTCCCGAGTTTCCAGTATTAGATTTATTATTTTTTCCATTAAAGTCAGTACTTGATAAAGTGTAGTTTGCAGTTAAATTAGCACTCGTTAATCGAAATAATCCTTTTACGAATTTATTTATTCTTTGTCCAGTTTCATTAATCTCATAAGGATCTAAACTTGCATTTAAATTGATGGCTAGCTTGTCTTTAAAAACTCTCGTACCAACAGTAACTGCGACTGGAGACCAACGCAAACTATCAGCAGCAATATTGTAAGCAGAACTAAAATTTAAGTTATTTAAAATGGTAATTTTCCGATCTTCCTCATCGCTTTCGGGGTCTTTTGGGGCGACTTTTCCTTCTAATACATTGTTTAAAGAAAGTCCTATAGAGTTGCTTAGTCCTGCTCCAGGAGTTCCATAAAGACTAGTTCCTCCATCAAAAGGAGAATAGGTTTCAAACTCCGTTCCTGCCAAATTACTTTGTACTGTTCTATTGTACTTGTCAGCAAAATCTGGTCTATAAGAAAAAGAAATTGAAGGTCTTATGGTATGTCTGATTGCTTTAAGTCTCCCTTTTTTAAAATTGAATGTTCCGTAAATATTCGTAGATAAACTTAAACTAGTACTGTATTCTCTAAAAGTATTAAAACCTCTGATAGTATCGGTAACGATGACACCTTCAGTCCCATCTGTATTTTGAACAGTAGCATCAAAGGTTTTATTTACATTTTGAAAATTCCAAACTTCACGATAATTAATACTTGGAGATAAAGTAAAATAATCCAAGATGGTTAAATTAGTACTTGCATCAGCCCTATGCTGTACACCTGTTCTTGCTGTTTCAAACATTTTTGGAGTAAAAAATTCATCTTCGGTGGTATTTATTCTATATTCTCCTTGAACATTATAGGTCAAACCAATTTTTTGTAACGGATTTTTTTTGATACCACCTTTTCCTGCAAAAGGAAAAACTCTATTCATAGAAACCTGCAGAGAAGGCAATGTCATCGTTACAGCACCTGTGTTTGTATTTTGAGAATGTGTGGCATTCATATTTAAATTAAATGGAGTGCCTACAAATGTTTTTTGATAGGAAATTGATGAGTTAAAAGTATTGGTCAGGAAATTAGAATTGTTGAATTCGTTTAAAGATTGCCTAAAGTATTGACTACTCCCTAAATTTACTGATGCACTAAAATTTGAATTAGGACTCGCTTTTGGATCTTGTCTTTGACTCCATCTTACATTAAAATTTGTTGCCTCAGAAAAATCATCAAAACCTCGGGTACTCTGAATAATTTTCTCAAAACTTAAATTAAAATTACCTGAAAATTTATATCGAACATAATATTGAGAGTTAGATCTAAAACCCCAACTTCCGTTTGAGTACACATCTGCTAACAGCTCTAAATCTACATAATCATTAATTGCAAAATAATATCCTCCATTTTGAATACCAATTCCTCTATTAGCGGTGCTTGTTTGTAACGCTGGAATAATAAACCCTGACGTCCTATTTTTTCCTAAAGGAAAGTAAGCAAACGGAAGAAAAACAGGCGTAGGAACATCTGCTATAACAAGGTTGCTGATTCCAGCCACAATTTTTTTATTGGGAACTACTTTTGCTTTATCTACACCAATATAATAATCTGGATTTTCTTTATCGGAAGTCGTAAATCTAATTTTCCGCATGTAAATAGTTGAGTCATTTACACGTTTTGCTTTTTCACCTAAAACAAACATACCAGGTTCTTGTTTGGTTTTTATACCATAAATAATTGCCTTTTTTGTTTTAAAATTATACATCATCGAATCTTGTTCAGATTCTTGTCCTCCTTGTTTAAAAATTGGTTTTTGAGTATACCCTGTACTGTCTTTTATGCCTTTCGCAAATAGTGTATTGTTTAAGTAATCGACAATTATAATTCCAGCTTTTAAATCAATATCGGTGTAAATTACATGAGCTTCGTTATAAAGAGTCACGGTTTTATCTTTTGCGTTCTGAATAGTATAATCTTTTGCAGTATGGGTGATTAAATCTGTAATAGCTTCTTTAGATTTAATAGAATCTAATTGAATACTATCCCTTTTCTTTATCAATAAACTGTCTTTTTTAATTGTTTTTGTAGTATCAGCTTTAATTGGAGGAAGGGTGTCTTTGGTGATTCTAGGAATCGATTTCCCTTTAGGCTTTATATCCTGTGATTTTACATTTATGATTGAACAAAATAAAAGTAAAAATAGAAGTATGTAGGACAGATTTGATTGCAATATTATATTATGCTATTTTTGTATCTGGGTAAAAATATGGTTCAATATTTGAAGCACCAAATTTGTAAACGCCAAAATTAGTTAAATTTTGTTGATAGACTATTCATATAACACCAAATTTAATACCATGCTACGGGTGGTATTATTCTTTGTTTTTTCATTTATTTTTTTAACACCCTCTAATTTAACTTCTCAAAACGAAAAGTTTATAGTTGTTTTAGATGCAGGACATGGAGGAAAAGATCCTGGTAATATTGGAAACGGTTACAGAGAAAAAAATATTGTTCTAAAAGTTGTTAAAGAAATTGGTAAAGAATTGATTAAGATAGATGATATTCAAGTTATCTATACTAGAGAAAGTGATGTGCTAATAGATTTGTGGAAAAGAGGTGAAATGGCCAATAAGGCAAAGGCAAACTTATTTGTGTCTGTTCATTGTGATGCCCATACAACCAATGCCTATGGAGCAGGAACATTTGTTTTAGGCTTGCATGCAAATAAAAGAAATTTTGAAGTTGCTAAAAGAGAAAATGCTGTAATCTCTTTAGAAGAAAATTTTAAAGAACGATATAATAATTTTGATCCTAACTCTGAAGAATCTGTTTTAGGGCTAACTTTAATGCAAGAAGAAAATTTAGACAAAAGTTTTTCTTTAGCTGCAAGTATTCAAAAGAACCTTACAAAGTCTTTGAAAAGAAGAGATAGAGGTGTAAAACAAGCTGGTTTTGTTGTATTGCATCAAACCTACATGCCAAGTGTATTGATTGAATTGGGTTTTCTTACCAATAAAAACGAAGGAAAATTCTTAAATTCTAAAAGCGGTCAGCAAAAAATGGCTAAAGAAATCGCTAAATCTATCATTAAATATTACAATCAACTAAAGTTAAATACGATAAAAACGGATAATGTGATTACTGTAGATGTTGATAAAAAGAATCCTGAAGAGAAAGAAGAAAGAAAAGAAGCAACAACAGAAGTTGTTTTTAAGATTCAGATTGCTTCTAGTAAAAAGAAAATTAAAGAAAAATCGTATAATTTTAAAGGATTAAAAAATGTACAAAGAGTAAAAGTAGGTCGTTATTATAAATATTATTTCGGAATTACCTCTCATTATGAAAACGCAAAAGAAGCCTTGTCAAAAGCCAAGAAAAAAGGCTATTCTGATGCTTTTATTGCAGCCTTTAAAGACGGAGAAAAAGTATCACTCACAGAGGTGTTGAAATAGATGTTTTCTAACTGTTTTCTCACAAAAAATATTAGTATTATTGTAATACAAAAAAAGATAGATGTCTAAAGAGTTAAAAACAGGTATTGTTGCTGTCATAATTTTATGTTTAGGTTATTGGGGTTTTAATTTTTTAAAAGGACAAAACCTCCTTGAAGCTAGGTCTAGAGTTTTTTATATCGAATATGATAACATTCAAGGCCTAAATAAAGCAAGTACAGTAAGTGTTAATGGATTACAAATCGGTAAGGTATCTGACATTACATTTAATAAAGATTCTACAAAAAGAGGGAAATTAGTTGTTAAAATTTCTCTTGATAATGATTTTGAGTTTTCTAAAAATAGTGTTGCAAAAATATACTCAACCAGTATTATTGGTGGTGAATCATTAGCAATTATTCCAAATTACGATGGAGAGATAGCAGTTTCCGGAGATTATTTAAAAGGAGAAGTAGAGTCCGATATTTTTACTTCAGTAGGAGAAACTTTAAACCCGTTGAAAGCAAAAGTAGAACGTGTAATTATTGGAGCAGATTCTTTACTGATTGCACTTAATGATGTGTTAGATTTAGAATCAAGAAATAGCTTTAAAAATACAATTAAAGGGTTAGAAACTACCGTTACTTCTATGAATAGCACATTGAGTTCTGTGAATAAAATGATAGACTCAAGCAGAGCTGATATAAATATAACGCTTCAGAATACAAAAAAAATCACTGCAAATTTTGCAAGAGTTTCAGACACATTGGTAAATGCTAATTTTGGGCAAACAGTTAGAACACTTCAAGCTACATTAGACAATGTTAATGGATTGCTTTCTGGTATAGAAGATGGAAAAGGAACACTTGGGAAACTAGCAACTGATGACACAATGTATACCAACCTAACAAATGCATCTAAAGAATTAGAAGAGTTGTTAAGAGAGATGAAACTCAATCCAAAAAGGTTTGTGCATTTTTCATTATTTGGAAAAAAAGCAAAACCTTATACTGAAGAAGAAAAGAAAGAAAATACATCTAATAAACAATAGTTTAAATAGTAACTCAATACCGAGTTTGTTAAACTAAAAATAAAATTAAGTACACATATGGATTATTTATCAAATCTGTTTTTTGCTTTAGCATTAATAGTTGGAATCGGTTTTTTTGTAGTAAATGTTCGTAAACTAGTTAGAAATATTAAACTTGGAAAAGACGTTGATAGATCTGATAATAAAGCAGAACGTTGGAAAAACATGGCAAGAATTGCTTTAGGGCAATCAAAAATGGTAAGTAGACCATTTGCTGGATTCTTACATATAATTGTTTACTTAGGGTTTGTAATCATCAATATAGAAGTATTAGAAATTATTATCGATGGATTATTTGGAACTCATAGAGTATTTCAACCTTTACTAGGAAATGCTATATATGGCTTCTTAATCGGAACTTTTGAAATTTTAGCCTTGTTGGTTTTAATTACAGTCATTATTTTTTGGCTTCGTAGAAACATCGCACAACTGAAAAGATTCATGAGTAAAGAAATGAAAGGTTGGCCCAAAAATGATGGAAACTTAATTCTTTATTTTGAAATTGTATTAATGTCATTATTCATTATTATGAATGCTACAGATCATACATTTCAAGAAGCGGGAGTTGGAAATCCAATTAGTCAATTTGTAGCTCCATGGTTTTCAGGCTATTCTTTAGAAACACTAGCAACAATAGAGCACACAGCTTGGTGGATTCATATTCTAGGAATTCTAATTTTCCTGAATTACCTATATTACTCAAAACATTTACACATATTACTTGCCTTTCCGAACACCTATTTTGCAAATCTAAATCCAAAAGGTCAATTCAATAACTTGGCATCGGTAACTAATGAAGTTAAAATGATGATGGATCCAGATGCAGATCCATATGCAATGCCACCAGAAGGAGCAGAAGATGAGGTTCCTGAAAAATTTGGAGCGAGTGATGTGACTGACTTAAATTGGGTACAATTATTAAACGCTTATACCTGTACAGAATGTGGTCGATGTACTTCTTCTTGTCCGGCAAATATGACTGGAAAAGAACTGTCTCCGAGAGCCATCATGATGAAAACCAGAGATCGTTTAGAAGAGGTTGGAAAAAATATTGATGAAAACGGTGGGAAATTTAAAGATGACGGAAAACAATTATTGAACGATTATATCACTCCAGAAGAATTATGGGCTTGTACAAGTTGTAATGCTTGTGTAGAAGAATGTCCGATTGATATAGATCCATTATCTATTATCATGGATATGAGAAGATATTTAGTGATGGAACAATCAGCTGCACCACAAGAACTAAATATGATGATGACTAATATTGAGAATAATGGTGCTCCATGGCAATATAATCAACAAGATAGACTAAATTGGAAAGACGAATAGTTTTGATCGTATTTAATGAAATTATTTAGAAAAAGCAGAAGTAAATTAATCAAAAATGAAGGTGTTTTTAAATACCTTATTTATGCTTTTGGAGAAATATTATTGGTTGTTTTAGGTATTTTAATCGCTGTGTATCTTAATAACTGGAATGAAGAGAGAAAAGAAGCAAAAGAGTTAGAGAATATTCTTTCCATCATAAAAGATGATTTAGAAAACGATATTAAGGAAGCTAAGGAAGTAATTCAGTTCGAAGAAGGTAAGAATAACCTATATCAACGTTTTTTTGATGAAGACTTAATAGCAAAAGATTATAAAGAGAATATAAGATACAGACGCTTAATATTTGGATTTAAAGAAATATCATTTAACAAAAGAGGTTTTGAATTACTGAATAATTACAAAAACAGTCTTGAAATTTCTAATGACGTTTTAATTACTCTAATTTTAGAATTATATTCTGATAGAATAGAAGAAGTCCATGCAGATAACGCGTTAAGAAATTTAGACTTTGAAATAAACTACAAATATTGGAAAAACCAAGATTGGTGGAGTAACTATATTCGAGAAGAAATTGATGATAAGTTTATAGATTATGCGTTAACTAGTCAAGATTATAAAAATAGAGTTGCTTCATGGCACTTTATCACTTTTAAAGCATTCATTCCTGAGTTAGAAGATTTTATTAAAGAAGCAGAAAAAATACACAGTTTAATAGAAAATAGAAAATAGTTTTTAGAGGCTAAGAAAAATTTGAAGATATGATAGTACCAACAATGGCTGAAATGATGGCGCAAGGAAAACAACCAGAAATATTGTTTTGGGTTGGCGCTGCCGGTAGTTATGATGATAGAGCAAAAAAAATAACCAGAGCTTTTGTGAAAATTTTGCATAAAGCTAAGGTAGATTTTGCTGTTTTAGGAACAGAGGAAAGTTCTACAGGTGATGCTGCAAAAAGAGCTGGAAACGAGTTTTTGTTTCAAATGCAAGCAATGACTAACATTGAAATTCTAAATGCATACGAAGTGAAAACGATTGTATGTACAGATCCTCATTCTTTCAATACCTTAAAAAATGAGTATCCAGAATTAGGCGGTAAATATGAAGTATATCATCATACACAATACATCAAAAAATTAGTAGAAGAAGGAAGATTAGATATTAAAGATTCTTTAAAAGGAAAACAAGTAACTTATCACGACCCATGTTATTTAGGAAGAGGAAATGGTGTGTATGAATCGCCAAGGGACATCATTAGAAAACTAGGTGTTAATTTGGTTGAGATGAAACAAAGTAAAAACAGAGCCTTGTGTTGTGGAGCAGGTGGAGCACAAATGTTTAAAGATGCAGAGAAAGGCGATAAGGAAATTAATGTGTTAAGAACTGAACAAGCACTAGAAACCAATGCTAAAATAATAGCAACTGGATGCCCTTATTGTAATACAATGATGACGGATGGAGTGAAATTCCACGAAAAAGAAGATCAGGTTATAGTAAAAGATATCGCAGAATTAATAGCAGAATCAAATCAATTTTAGACATTCCTATGAAAAAAATAATAAATCTTATTTTCGTTTTCACCTTACTATTCTTAGTTTCTTGTAATAAAGAAAAAAATACAAAAACGGATATAGTACCAGTAGAAAAACCAAAAGATAGTATCGTACAAGTTGAAAAAAAGAAAGTAGAAAATACACCTGAATTAATTTTCACAGTACAGATTGGTGCTTTTAAAAAGCCAAATCAAAAAATGGCTGCTGTTACCAACATTAAAGTCACTAAAGAAGAAGATTTATATAAATATAGATTGGGTTCCTTTACAGATTATAAATCAGCAAGGAGCTTTAGAAAGAGACTTTCAAAAGAATATCCAGGTGCTTTTGTGCAAGCTTTAAAAAAGAACAATCCAATCAATATTATTAATGCTTTAAAGTAATCTAGACAAAAATAATATTTTGGTTAAAAACTATTTTAAGGCTGCTAGATTAAGAACCTTGCCTTTATCAATTTCTGGAATTATAGTTGGAGGCTTATTAGCCAAGTCTCATGGTTTTTTTGATTGGTCAATTTTTATTTTATCAATATTTACGACCATAGGTTTTCAAGTACTTTCAAATTTCGCTAATGATTATGGTGATGGCATAAAAGGAACAGATGCTATTAGAACCGGAGAAGAAAGAATGGTGAGTTCTGGTAAGATTTCTCCAAAACAAATGAAAACAGCCATGATAATCACAGCTACAGTGACTATCTTAATAGCGCTTGTACTAATTTATTTAGCCTTCGGGAAAAATAATTTTGCCTATTCAATTCTTTTTTTTACACTTGGAATTGCCTCTATTGTTGCTGCCATAAAATATACCGTGGGTAACTCTGCTTATGGATATAGTGGTTTGGGAGATGTTTTTGTATTTGTCTTTTTTGGCTTGTTAAGTGTTTTAGGAAGTTACTTTTTATTTACTAAACAAATTGACTTTTTAATATTGTTACCAGCGTTTTCTATCGGTTTATTAAGTACAGCAGTTTTAAATCTTAATAATATGAGAGATCGTGAAAACGACAAAAAATCAAATAAAAATACCATCGTTGTTAAAATAGGAGCAACTGCGGCAAAAAAATATCATTACAGTTTATTGATTTTTTCATTGGTTTTTGCGGTTGTATATGTAATCCTTAACTATGTTAGCCCATTTCAATTTTTATTTATGATTGCTTACATACCATTATATAAGCACTTAGTATTTGTAATAAAGAACAATGATGAAAGCTTTTTAGACGGACAACTAAAAGTAGTAGCACTCAGTACTTTTTTATTTGGCATCCTTTTTGGAATTGGTCAAGTAATATAAATAATAAACTATCTAAAATGAAAAAGTTATTCTTACTAATATTTGTGTCGAGTATCGTCATTTCTTGTGATAACGAAAAATATAATGATGATGTTGATCTAAACGAAACAGTTGTTTCAAGTCTTGAAGCAAGCGCTGATTATAATTTTGAGTCAGTAGTAAAAAAGAAATCAAATGCCAAAAGTGAAGTGATTTCTGTAAATAGAAAGTTCATTAAAAATGGAAGAGTTGTATTTAAAACTGATAGTATTTCAAAAACTAAAAGCAGAATAAATCAATTCATAAAACAGTTTAAAGGATATGTTTCATCTGATAATACTTCAAAAAATAACACTAGAATTTATCAATATCTTACTTTAAGAATTCCTGCCAAAAATTTTGATGCTTTCTTAAGTGAATTATCAAAAGGAGTAAATGATTATGATTCAAAAGATATTACTATTTCTGATGTAACGGAGCAATTTTATGATTCACACTCTCGATTAAAAAATAAAAAGGAATTAGAAAAAAGATATCTACAGATTTTAGGGAAAGCAAAAAGTGTAAAAGAAATTTTAGAAGTAGAAAAAGAAATAGGTAAATTAAGAGAAGATATAGAATCAGCAGAAGGGAGATTAAAATATTTAAGTAGTCAAATTGATCTTTCTACTTTAACAATTACATTTTATAAAGAAATAGAAGCTAAGACAGAAAAAACAAATAGATTTGTTGAAGCATTTAATGATGGTATACTAGCTATAAAAAACTTTGGCATATTTCTAGTTTCAATATGGCCGTTTGCTATTTTAATTTCTATTTTTTATTTAATTGTTAGAAGAAAATTAAAAAAAAGAAGTTCATAATTTAATTCAATGAAACTTCCATAACGAGTAATTGATGCCCAATGAAATGATTATATGGAAGCTACATGTGGCCAATAAAAAATAATAAAATAAATACATGAAAACAGTAAAAATTATCATCACATTTTTAGTCATTCTAACAGTGGTGTTTTTTGGTACAGGTCTCATTATAAAAGAAAGTAGTTATTCAACTAAAATCACCATCAATAAACCTTTAGAAGAAACTTTTAAAATGTTTAATGATACGGAAACAATTACAAAATGGAATCCAGAATATACTTCCATAGAAGTTGTAGATAACAAGTCTGGTGTTACTGGAAGCGTTTATAATATTACGGTTAAACATAATGAAGAAACTGTAATTGTCAAAGAGAAAGTACTGGCGTATGTTAAAAATGAGAAAGTAACCTTGCTTTTTGATAGAGAAGGAGTAGCTGAAAGAGATGATTATACCTTTACAAGTGATGGGTTAACTACTGTCATTACGCTAAATGCTAGCTTTCAAGCAAAGAGTTATATTTTGGGATGTGTCTTGCCTTATTTTGAATCAAATTTTAAAGCAATAGACGAGCAAGCCCTTACAAATTTTAAAAATTTTGCTGAAAAATCTTCATTTTGACTTCTGCTAAGTACCATAAATATCTATTAAATTTTAAAGTTCCTAGTGGAACGTCTAGAGGGATTTTAAAAAAGAAAGAAACATGGTTTTTAACACTAGAAAAAAATGGTAAAAAAGGAGTAGGAGAGTGCGGACTCTTTAGAGGATTGAGTATCGACGATAGACTAGATTATGAAGAGAAACTTCAATGGGTTTGTCAAAATATTCATCTTGGTTTAGAATTACTTTTATTAGAAACTATTCAGTTTCCTAGTATCCAAATTGGATTAGAACAAGCTTTCTTATCATTAGCATCAACAAATACATTTCATTTATTTCCTTCTGATTTTTCATCATCTAAAGCAGGAATTAATATCAATGGTCTCATTTGGATGGGCGATAAGCAATTCATGAAAGATCAAATTAAACAGAAAATACAACAAGGATTTCGATGTATAAAAATGAAAATTGGAGCGATTGATTTTCAAACAGAAATTGAATTACTTCAGTCCATTAGAAAAGAATTTTCTATTGAAGACATCGAATTACGTGTAGATGCAAACGGTGCTTTTAATCCTAAGGAAGCGCTAGAAAAATTAAAAGTTTTATCTGAATATGATCTGCACTCTATTGAACAACCCATCAAACAAGGTCAACTACAAGAAATGGCTATTTTGTGTGATAAAACACCTTTGCCTATTGCCTTAGATGAAGAATTAATAGGTGTTTTTGATGTAACAAACAAGCAAGAATTACTACAAATGATTAAGCCACAATATATTATTTTAAAGCCAAGCTTAGTAGGAGGTTTTACAGGAAGTGAGAAATGGATAGAGCTAGCGAAAAATCAAAACATAGGTTGGTGGATTACCAGTGCTTTAGAAAGTAACGTTGGACTTAATGCAATTGCGCAATGGACAGCTACTTTAGAAAGTGAAATGCCACAAGGTTTAGGAACTGGAAGTTTGTTTACCAATAACTTTGATAGTCCGTTAGAAGTAAAAAACGGATATTTACACTATAATAAAAATAAGAGTTGGAATTTTAACTTGATTTAATATGAATTTTTTACAGACAGGTTTTAAAGGAAAGAATGATTGGTGGATGTATTCACTCACATTATTTGTCATATTCTTCGCGACTCAAATTGCTTCTTTTGTCCTTGCATTTGTTGCTTTAAATCAGGTTGATGGTGATATGGAGATGTTTTTAAAAGCTGCAAAAACCTCTTTTTTAGATATTGGAATCAACTCTAGTTTGTATTTGTTTTTAATAATTATAACTTTTATTGCTGGTTTTATTGCACTTTATATTTGTGTAAAAAAACTACATAAGAAAAAATTTATTTGGATTGTCACTTCCAGAAAAAAGATGGATTGGAATCGTTTCTTTTTTGGAGCGGTATTATGGGGAGGTTTGTCTCTATTATTTTTAGGTACAGACATTGTTTTATCTCCAGAAAATTATGTTTGGAATTTTAAACCCCTACCATTTTTTACACTTTTTTTAGTTGCTGTTTTATTTTTGCCAATACAAACAAGCTTAGAAGAGTTATTGTTTAGAGGATATTATATGCAAGGATTAGCCTTATGGCTTAAAAACAAATGGGCACCTTTAATTATTATGTCTATGGTTTTCGGATTACTACATGGTATGAATCCGGAAATTGAAAAATTGGGTTATGCTGCTTTGTTTTTATATATAGGAACGGGCTTGTTTTTCGGAATTATAACTTTAATGGACGAAGGAACAGAATTGTCTATGGGAATGCATGCAATTAATAATATTATTGCGGCATTATTTATAACTGTAGATTGGTCAGTGCTTCCAACCGATGCTTTGTATATAAATACTTCTGAACCTTTAATGGGTTTAGATATGTTTTTACCTTTTCTTGTTTTATATCCTTTAGGATTTTTTATTTTATCAAAAAAATATAAATGGACAAATTGGAAAGATAAAATTTTTGGTAAAGTAGAAGAACCGATTCTGATTGAAAACGAATAATATCCATATAAACTTTCAATTAAATGGAATTTCATTTTCTAGTACAGAAGACGTAATTCTTTTCTCAGCATCAATCTCAAAAGAATTAACTTATTTTTTGAATGAGTGGTTTTCTAAGGATGATTTTATCATCGTTAATACATCAGGTTCTACTGGAAAACCAAAACATATTGAACTCAAAAAAGAGTTCATGTTAAACTCTGCAATAGCCACAGGGAAGTATTTTAATATGCCAAATAAAACAACTGCACTATGTTGTTTACCTATAGATTTTATTGCTGGGAAAATGATGTTGGTAAGAGCTTTAACTCTTGGTTGGCATTTAGATGTAGAGGTATCTAATTCAAATCCCCTAGAATTTATTGAAAAAGAGTATAATTTTTCAGCCATGGTTCCTCTTCAAGTTGATAACTCTATCGATAGATTATATTTAATTCAGAAATTAATTATTGGTGGAGGTGAAGTTTCTTCCAAACTACAAGAAAAATTACAAGAAGTATCTACACAAGTATTTGCAACCTATGGGATGACAGAAACCATTACTCATATTGCTGTTCAGAAATTAAATAATTTCAGCCTAACTGAAGTTCCTGTAGCTTCTAAATATAAAATATTGCCAAATGTTCAAATTTCTCTTGATCATAGAAATTGCTTAGTAATCAATGCACCCAAAGTTTCATCCGAAATAATAGTAACCAACGATGTTGTTGAAATTACTTCCAAAACAGAATTTATTTGGAAAGGTCGTTTTGACAATGTGATTAATTCAGGAGGAATCAAATTACATCCAGAAGTAATCGAAAAAAAATTAGCTTCCGTTATACAATCACGTTTTTTTGTAGCTGGAATTCCTGATGAAAAATTAGGAGAAAAATTAATCTTAATTATAGAGGGAGAAAATAACCTTGTCATTTCAAACGAAGTGAGAAATCTCAAAAAGGTTCTCTCAAAATTTGAAATCCCAAAAGAAACTTTTTTCATTTCTAAATTTAGCGAGACAGCAACTGGAAAAATTCAAAGAAAGAGCACTTTGCAAAAAGTTCTTACTACTTCATAAAGATACTTTACGTGATTTCTGGTTACGTTCCCTAATTATAGTTTTTTAATTCTTTAGTTAGTTTATAGGTTTACTGTGAATCTAAAAACTAACAAGTATGTCAAAGAAAAATTTATTAGTATTTGTGTTGTTGATAACAGCATTTATACAAGCTCAAGAGAAAAACATTAAAACTCAATCGGTTGATATTGATAACTTAATTTCTTATGTTGTTGAAAACTACAAGAGTAAAAAGAACTCTGAAGTAACTCCTAAAAATATTGTACTCTTAATTCAGTTTAATAATGATTTTTCGGAAGAAAAGAAAATTATTTTAAAACAATCTTTAAAGTTGATGTCTTCTAGATTATCAGAAAATGATAAAATTTCTATTCTAACTTATTCTGGTATAAATGGTGTTGTTATGAAACAAACCAATGCAACTAAAATTAAGAAAATATTAAAATCTGTTATTGATTTTAATGAAAGTATAAAAGAAATGCATAAAGATGGAATTGACTTTGCCTATAAATATGCAAATGATCATTTTGATGAAGATGCTATTAATTCCATCATAATGGTTAGAAATTCGAATCCTACACCAATAGCAGCAAACTCAAAGCAAGGGAAAAAGAAAAGAAACAATATTTTTTTACTAACTGCAATTAGTCTTTTACCTGAAGTTTTATCGGTTATAAAAAATTAAAAAAATATTTTATTGTTAAATCTTACAAATTAAAAAGCCTCCCGATTGGGAGGCTTTTTTAATGATATTTATTCTTCCATAGAATGATAGACGTTTTGCACGTCATCATCTTCTTCTAATCGTTCTAGTAACTTCTCAACATCTGCTTTTTGCTCTTCGTTAAGCTTAGTGGTAGTAGTTGGAATTCTCTCAAATCCAGAAGAAATAATCTCTACATTATTATCTTCAAAAAAAGATTGAATGGCTCCAAATTGCTCAAAAGGAGCATAAATTATAATACCTTCTTCATCATCAAACACTTCCTCTACTTCAAAATCGATGAGTTCTAATTCTAACTCCTCCATATCCATAGAGATATCTTCTTTCTTTACTGTAAAGTTACACGTGTGGTCAAACATAAAAACTACAGATCCAGAAGTTCCTAAATTTCCATCACATTTATTAAAAGACGCTCTTACATTGGCAACAGTTCTGTTATTATTATCGGTTGCTGTTTCTATTAAAACTGCAATTCCATGAGGTGCATATCCTTCAAATAAAACTTCTTTAAAATCAGCTGTATCTTTATCTGTAGCTTTTTTAATGGCACGTTCTACATTGTCTTTTGGCATGTTGGCCGCTTTGGCATTCTGTATAACGGCTCTTAATCTTGAGTTAGACTCAGGATTAGGACCACCTTCTTTTACAGCCATTACAATATCTTTACCAATTCTTGTAAACGTTTTAGCCATCGCTGACCAACGTTTCATCTTACGTGCTTTTCGAAATTCGAATGCTCTTCCCATGCGTTTGATTTAAGTAATCCCTAAAAAATTAGAGGTGAACAAATGTAAAAAAATGAAAAGGGTTTTACAATTTTTATTGAAGTGTTTCCCTATCAATTCAATAATCGATAAGTTTGCTTGGCAATTTCTATTTCTTCATTGGTTGGAATGACCAAAATTTTCACATTTGAAGCCATATCTTGAATTTCTCGTAGTTCTTTTGATTTGACACTATTCTTATTGATATCTATTTGAATACCGATGCAATCTAAATTCTCACAAACCATTTTTCTCATAGTTTCAGAATTTTCTCCAATTCCTGCTGTAAATACTAGGGCATCTAATCCATTTAAAATTGCGGTATAAGAGCCTATGTATTTTTTAATTCTATACGTTGTTAATTTAAGCGCATTGATGCAATCCTTTTTGCCTTCATTAGCTGCTTTTTCAATTTCACGTAGATCAGAAAAGCCAGTTAATCCTTTTAATCCAGATTCTTTTTGTAAGACAGTATTGATTTCTTTCATACTCATTCCTAGAGAATTGTGCATGTAAAAAATAATAGATTGATCAACATCGCCAGAACGCGTTCCCATAACCAAACCATTCATAGGTCCAAAGCCTAATGAAGTATCGATACATTTACCGTCTTTAATAGCAGACATACTACATCCGTTCCCTAAATGAATAGTAATAATTTTACTTGTTGATTTTTGTAAGTATGCTATAGCTTTTTCGGAAACGTATTTATGACTTGTTCCGTGAAATCCATAAGCTCTGATCTTTTCATCGGTTAGAAATTTCTGTGGAATTGCATATTGATACGCTTCTTTCGGCATGGTTTGATGAAAAGCAGTGTCAAATACTGCGATTTGTTTTGCAGTAGAAAATACAGCTTCTGAAATTTCAATTCCAGTTAAATTTGCAGGATTATGTAGTGGAGCTAAATCTGATAATTCTTTAATGTTTTGTTTTACTGCATCATTGATTAAAACTGTTTTTGTAAACCTACTTCCACCATGAACAACTCGATGTCCAACTGCATCAATCTCTTCAACTTTTGAGATGACTCCTAAATGTATGTCCATTAAAGTAGCTGCAATTTTTTTCATTCCTTCTTCATGATTCAAAATAGCAATGATTTCTGGATGTTTATTTCCACCTTTTTCATGTGTAAAAATGGCATCTTTAAAACCAATTCGTTCTAACAAGCCGATACACTTTATAAATCCAGATGGCATATCAATTAATTGATATTTGATTGAGGAAGAACCGGCATTAATAACGAGTATGTTCATTATTTCTGTTCTGCTTGTATCGCGGTTAATAAAACGGTATTAAAAATATCATCTACTGTACAACCGCGACTTAAATCGTTTACTGGCTTGTTTAAACCTTGTAACATTGGACCAATAGCTAATGCACCAGTTTCTCTTTGAATTGCTTTATAAGTATTGTTTCCTGTATTTAAGTCTGGGAAAATTAACACCGATGCTTGTCCCGCTACTTCAGAATTAGGAAGTTTGGTTTTTGCTACAGACATATCTACAGCAGCATCATATTGAATTGGTCCTTCAATTTTAAAATTTGGATATTTTTGTTTGACGATTTCTGTAGCTTTTCTTACTTTTTCTACTTCTTCTCCTTTTCCAGAGTCTCCTGAAGAATAGGATAACATAGCGATTTTTGCTTCAATTCCGAAAGCTTCTGATGAAATTGCAGAAGAAATTGCTATTTCGGCTAGTTGTTCTGCATTTGGATTTGGGTTTACTGCACAATCTCCCATCACAGAAACCCGATCTGACAAACACATAAAAAAGACAGAAGAGACCACAGAAACTCCTGGCTTTGTTTTAATTAGTTGTAATGCCGGTTTAATGGTGTGTTGAGTGGTGTGAATTGCTCCAGAAACCATTCCGTCTGCCAATCCGTTTAAAATCATTAAAGTTCCATAATATGATACATCTCTCACTAAATCGACAGCCGTAGTTTCTGTCATTCCTTTATGTTTTCTAGCTTCATATAATGTTTTAGCAAAGTCATCATTATGAATAGAATCTTCAGGATTTAAAATATTTATTTTTGTAAAATCCATCTGTAATCCTAATTGATTGCATTTTTGTTGTATACCTTCTTTGTTTCCTAGTAAGGTTAAATCAACAATATCTAACAACTGTAAACGATAGGCTGCTCTGATAATTCTTTCTTCTTCACCTTCTGGCAAAACAATATGTTTTCTATGTAGTTTTGCTCTTTGCAACATATTGTATTGAAACATTCTAGGTGTAATCTTATCAGAAGTATAAGAAGTTAAAGACTCTGCTAGGAGTTCTGAATTGACATATGTGTCGAAAATATCTAACGCCATTAAGATTTTTTTCTCATTGGTTGCGTATATTTTTGATTTTACTGCTCCAACTTTATTGGCAACACTAAAAGTATTTCCATCAACAGAAACAACAGGAACTGTAGATTGAACACCTTCAATCAATTTTAAGATAGATTCTTCAGGCATCAATCCTCCTGTGAGAATTATTCCAGCAACCTTTGGGTAATTACTCGATACATTTGCTTGTAACGCGCCTAAAATAATATCAGCTCTATCGCCAGGGGTAATGACCAGTGTGTCCTCTTCTAAATGGACAAGATAATTGCGTAATTGCATGGCGCCAGTGGTAAAATTACCTATGGTATTATCCAAAAAAACATCACCAAATAAAACTTTCCCATTTAAAGTCTCCGTTACTTCTTTTACAGTTGGGTTATTTAGAAAATCGATTTTTGGAATGATACTAATTTGAACCGAACTAGGGATTTTATGGTGTAATTTTTCTGTTACAATTTCTAAATCTTCACGAGTTACTTTGTTTGCAACAATTCCGATTACATCAACTTCTTTTTCAATAAATGATTGATAAGTGATAAAGAGAGCGTCTGTAAAATCTTGTGCATTTTTACCTATTCCTGAAGCAACGATCATTGCTGGAATTCCTAAGTTTTTAGCAATATTGAGATTAATGTCTAGTTCTGTAAATGATCTTTCACCTGAGAAATCACTTCCTTCAACCAGAACATAGTCAAATTGAGCTTCTAACTTTTTATATTTTTCAATAACTGTGTTGAGTACAACATCAATTTTATCTTGTGCTAAGAGTTGTAATACTTCTTTTTGTTCATAGGCATAACAATCTTGATACTTTAGATCTAATTCAAAAAAATCGATGGCTGTTTTGGTATGATGATCAATTCCAGAACCATCTTTATCATTAATGATCGGTCTAAAATATCCAACTCGAGATGATTTTGTCAACATCATTCTCAAGATTCCTAATGATAATAGAGACTTACCACTATTAGGTTCTGTTGTGGCGATGTAAATAGATTTACTCATAAATTTTTGAACTGGATTTATTACGACTACAAAATTCGTGTAATAATGACTTATCTTTTATGATTTTTATCATTGATATATTTATACTCAGCTTTAAATTTTCGTACATTTTTTATTGTAATGTCTTACAACTTCTTGAGCATGCTTTACTTTATATTCTTTATTCTTCACTTTAACTAAAACTTCTTCACATCCTTTCAAATGTTTTTTTGTAATCTCTTTGAATCGTTTATGTACTGTTAGCTCTGTATCTCCAAAATAGATTGCTTTATTCCCATTATCTTTAACAATGTAGTAGGTATAAATAAATTGATTTGGAACTTTTAATAATGCTCCCACCAATCCATACATTCTTATTTCTGCTATTTCTGCATATAATGAGATGTTATCGTTTTCAATTATTAATTCTAATAATTTTGGAGCTCTTCTACCTAAGGTTTTTTTATATCTGAATTCTTTTTTTAAGGTGTCCCTCCTGAGAATCAATCTAGAAACATCTTTATGATTATAACTGATTCTCTTATCGTTCTTATTTTTTTTAAACTTTATTTTATCGTTGAAGGTATTTATATGTGCAAGACCAAAAGTTTTAGTTCCATCTAAAAAATGCAATTCGGCTCTAACATAATATTGAGCCACAGAATTCATTGAAAAAAATAATAAAAGAAGTAGTGTGATTCTTTTCATAAATAATTTAAACCTGAATAACACCTAAATTAAATTTCTTTTCAATAGGAGCGTGGTTTGCAGCTTCAATCCCCATAGAAATCCAAGTTCTGGTATCTAAAGGATCAATAACTCCATCTGTCCAAATTCTAGCCGCAGCATAATAAGGAGAGATTTGTTTGTCGTATCTATTTTTTATTTTATTGAAGAGTTCAGTTTCTTTTTCTTTGGTGATTTCTTCTCCTTTTTTCTTTAATGAAGCGGTTTCTATCTGCATTAATACTTTAGCGGCAGAATTTCCACTCATTACCGCTAATTCAGCACTTGGCCAAGCTGCAATTAATCGCGGATCATAAGCTTTACCACACATAGCATAATTACCAGCTCCGTAGGAGTTTCCTATCACTATCGTAAATTTAGGAACCACAGAATTACTAACAGCATTTACCATTTTTGCTCCGTCTTTGATGATTCCTCCATGTTCTGATTTAGAACCAACCATAAAACCTGTTACATCTTGTAAGAATACCAAAGGAATTTTTTTCTGATTACAATTGGCAATAAAACGAGTGGCTTTATCTGCAGAATCAGAATAAATAACACCACCAAATTGCATTTCACCTTTTTTAGTTTTTACGATTTTTCGTTGATTTGCTACAATTCCAACTGCCCATCCATCAATACGAGCATAAGCTGTGATAATACTTTGTCCGTACCCTTCTTTGTACTCATCAAATTCAGAATTATCAACAATACGTTTTAGAATTTCTTTCATGTCGTATTGTTCATTTCTAGCCTTGGGTAAGATGCCAAAAATTTCATCTTCTTTTTCTTTTGGTTTTGCAGCTTCAATTCGATTATATCCAGCTTTATCAAAATCACCTATTTTTCCAACAATATTTTTGATGGTATCTAAAGCATCTTTATCATCTTTGGCTTTATAATCGGTAACTCCAGAAATTTCACAATGTGTTGTTGCTCCGCCCAAAGTTTCATTATCGATAGTTTCACCGATAGCGGCTTTTACTAAGTAACTACCAGCTAAAAAGATACTTCCAGTTTTATCAACTATTAAAGCTTCATCACTCATAATTGGTAAATAGGCACCACCTGCAACACAACTTCCCATAACGGCAGATATTTGAGTAATTCCCATACTACTCATCACTGCATTATTTCTAAAAATTCGTCCAAAGTGTTCTTTATCAGGAAAAATTTCATCTTGCATTGGCAAATAAACACCAGCGCTATCCACTAAATAAATAATTGGCAATCTGTTTTCTATAGAAATTTCCTGAGCTCTTAAGTTTTTCTTTCCTGTAATAGGAAACCAGGCACCTGCTTTAACAGTAGCGTCATTTGCCACTACAATACATTGTTTTTTTTGTATATATCCAATTTTAACAACCACTCCACCTGAGGGACAACCTCCATGTTCTTCATACATATCTTCCCCGGCAAAGGCTCCAATTTCAATACTTTTAGATTTAGGGTCTAATAAATAATCAATTCTCTCTCGAGCAGTCATTTTACCCTTTTCATGGTGTTTGTCAATACTTTTTTGACCGCCTCCAAGTTTTACTTTTACCAATCTTTTTTTTAATTCAGCGACTAAAAGTTTATTGTGATCTTCGTTTTTATTGAAGTTGATATCCATGTACAAAGTATTTATTGCGAATTTACAAAAGTTTGCCTTTTCTTGTACAATTAAGAATGCTAAACTTCTATTAAAATCCATGGTAATATTTTCCTTGGAAAATAAATTATTTTTTTGTAACTTTGAATTATAATTATTTAAATACAAAAACATGAAAAAAATTTTAGCATTTGGAGGAAGTACAAGCAGTACTTCAATAAATAAACAATTAGCAACCTATGCATCTAGCCAAGTTGCAAACGTAGAAACAGAAGTCATTGATTTTAATGATTATGCTGCTCCAATTTATAGTACAGATGAAGAAGCAAACGGTTTTCCTAAAAACTTAGTAGCATTAAGCGAATATATGAAGCAATTTGATGGTTACGTTGTATCCTTAGCAGAGCATAATGGTTCTTATGCAGCAGCCTTCAAAAGCATATTAGATTGGTTGTCAAGAATTAATAGAAGTGTTTTTAATGACAAGCCTGTTTTATTAATGGCAACATCACCAGGAGGAAGAGGAGGAGCATCTGTATTATCAAATGCGAGCAATTATTTTCCTCATGCCGGAGCTAGTAAAGTGATTACATTTTCGTTTCCCAATTTTTTTGATAATTTTAAAGAAGGCAAAATAACGAACAAAGAATTAAATGATGTTTTGCTTGAAAAAATTAAAGAGTTTGAAAATAATATTTAAAATAGGCTTGTGAGTGACGCCAATAAAATAGTAAAAGAACATAGCAATGGTGATGTTATCATAGTTTGGCAACCTCATTTATGTACACATTCTAAAAATTGTTGGAAAGGTTTATTACCAGTTTTTGATCCAAGAAGAAAACCATGGATTGATTTGGGAGCAGCAACTTCAGACAAAATTATAGCACAAGTTGGTCAATGTCCTTCTAAGGCATTATCATTAAAAAGAAATTAGTTACAACAGAAATATATTCCTTGGAAAATAAATTTATTCACTGTATATTTGTACCCTGAAAAGAGAGATATAAATGAAGATAACTTTATATGGAAAACAAGGTCACGCTCATACCGTAGCTTTTAAAAATTTTTTAAGAATGGCCGAAGTAGCTTTTGATTATAAAACATATCTAAAGATGAGGAAGCTAAATCTCACACTAGAGATTTGTATGAAGGGCAACTTAAGTTCCCTACATTATTTGTTGATGATGAAGTGTATTTAACACCAACATCAGACGATTTTAATAACATCATGAAAGATTTAAAATTAAGAGGATAAGATGGGAGATATTTCTAAAGACATCAATTCTAGATTTAAGAATGATAAGATAAAAGCTTTGATTAATATTAAATTCACCGCTAATTGGATTCATAGTCATGAAAATGAGTTTTTCAGACCCTATGGAATATCGCCACAACAATATAATATTTTAAGAATTTTACGAGGAGCAGAAGAAGCTATCAAAGTGCAAACTATCAAAGATCGAATGATTGATAGAGCGCCAAACGCCACTCGCTTAATGGACAAGCTATGTGATAAGAAACTAATTGAACGCATCCGTTGTGATCATGATCGTAGAGTTGTTTATATCAGTATTAGTGAAGAGGGTTTAAAACTTTTAAAAACAATCGATGATAATGATAAGTTAGATTTTTTAGAAAATTTAACGGAAGAAGAAGCGACTACTTTAAGTAGTTTATTAGATAAATTGAGATAAAAAAATTTTAAAAAATAATTTCCATGGAAAATAATGTAAGAACATTTAATTCAGTTAAAAATATAGGAAGAAGTGATTATGTAATGATGGGGAATCTTCGATTAAGGCAACCTTTACCAACTAATGAAATTGAGACAATCGATCCGTTTATTCTATTGCATCATTTCGGGCCATTTGTAGTGAATGAAGTTTTAAACCCATTAGATTTAGGACCGCATCCACACAGAGGATTTGAACCCGTGACTTTTGTTTTACAAGGTGAACAATTACACAGAGATTCACTAGGAAATGAAAGTATTGTAAAAGCAGGTGATGTTCAATGGACAACAGCTGGTAGAGGTATTATTCATGCAGAAGGGCCTTCAAAAGAGTTTGTAAAAAGAGGAGGAACCATAGAAGGAATTCAATTATGGATTAACCTTCCAGCGGCAAAAAAAATGATGCCAGCTAATTATCAGCATATTAAAAAAGAAGATTTTTCTTTTTTGAAATCAGATGATAATAAAGTAAGTATTCAAATTATTGCTGGAAATTTATTGAATCAAAAAGGTAAAATCACAACGCAAACAACTTTAAATGCTTATATCATAGAAGCTAAAGAAAGTGGGGAAATTAAGGTCCCAATGTCAAAGAATCATCAATCGTTGTTGTATTTAATTGACGGAGATGTAAGCATCAATGATTCCATTCAATTAAAGAAAAATGAAAATCAACTAATTGAATTCAATCAAGATGGAGAAGGATTTAATTTTAAATCAAATTCAGAATCTAGATTGTTGTTTTTGTCAGGAGAACCCATTAAAGAAAAAGTGACAAGTTATGGGCCTTATGTTATGAATACACAAACAGAAATTCTGGAAGCAATGAGAGATTATCAAATGGGTAAAATGGGATTTTTACCAAGGAATTAATATAAGAGGAAATCAAATGAAAACTATAAAACATCTTGCAAATACTAGAGGAGCAGCAAATCATGGGTGGCTAAAAAGTCATCATTCTTTTAGTTTTGCTAATTACTATAATCCAGAACGAATGAACTTTGGTGTGCTAAGAGTTCTTAATGATGATATCGTGCAACCAAAAATGGGTTTTGGAACACATCCTCACCAAAATATGGAGATAATTTCTATTCCTTTAAAAGGGGCTTTATCTCATAAAGATAATATGAATAACAAAAGATCTATTGAGGTTGGAGAAGTGCAAGTTATGTCAGCTGGAACAGGTTTAACACATTCTGAGTTTAATGATAGCAAAACAGAAGAAGTAAATTTTTTACAGTTATGGATTGTTCCAGAAGAGCAAAATGTGACTCCAAATTATGAACAAAAATTATTTGATGTTAAAGGAAGAGTTAATAAATTCCAAACTTTAGTCTCTCCTCAAGACAACTTAGTAGAAGGTTCTTTAGGGATTCATCAACAAGCATCAATTCTTATAGGAATTTTTGATAAAGGAAAAGAAAGTTCTTATACTATTAATAAAGATAAAGGAGTGTATGTTTTTTTACTAGAAGGTGAAATTGAAGTAAACGGAGAAACATTATATAAAAGAGATGCTTTAGGAGTTTGGGATACAGATTCTATTATTATAAAATCACAAGAAAATAGTGAGATTTTATTGATAGATGTCCCTATGATTTAGTTTCATATATTAAACAATTTTAAATAAGAGGTTTTTTCTAAAGCCTCTTATTTTTTTGTCAAAAAAAGTGATTATCTTGCAATATACTATGCACGCATAATAATCAATCATAACAACATGAAATATCCACACATTTTTGAACCATTAGACTTAGGATTCACAACCTTAAAAAATAGAATTCTTATGGGTTCTATGCATACAGGTCTAGAAGAAGAGAAAAATGGATTAGAACGAATTGCTACCTATTATGCGGAAAGAGCAAAAGGTGGAGTAGGATTGATAGTTACTGGTGGAATTGCTCCAAACATACAAGGATGGACCGGACCTTTTTCAGCAAGAATGTCGACTAATAAACATGCAAAGCATCATCAAAGAATTACGAAAGCTGTTCATGATGAGGGAGGAAAAATTTGTATGCAAATCTTACATTCCGGTCGTTACGGTTATCATCCTTTTAATGTTGCACCATCTAAAATTCAGGCACCTATAAATCCATTCAAGCCTTTTAAGTTAACAAAAGCAGGAATCAATAGAACTATTCGTGATTTTGTAAACTCAGCCAAATTATCCAAAATTGCAGGTTATGATGGAGTTGAAATTATGGGCTCTGAAGGATATTTAATCAATCAATTTATAGCAGAGCACACTAACAAGAGAACAGATGAATGGGGTGGTTCGTATGCCAATAGAATGCGTTTACCAATTCAATTAGTGAAATTAGTTAGGGAAGCTGTTGGTGAAGATTTTATTATTATATACAGACTTTCCATGTTAGATTTAATTGAAAAAGGAAGTACTTGGGAAGAAGTAGTAGCATTGGCAAAAGAAATAGAAAAAGCAGGCGCAACAATTATAAACACGGGTATTGGATGGCATGAAGCTAGAATTCCCACAATTGCAACCTCAGTTCCTAGAGCAGCATTTACTTGGGTGACTAAAAAAATGAAAGAAGAAGTTTCTATTCCTTTGGTGACTTCTAATAGAATTAATATGCCTGAAACTGCAGAAGAAGTTTTGGCAAGAGGTGATGCAGATATGATTTCTATGGCGAGACCATTCTTAGCAGATCCTGAATGGGTAAATAAAGCTGAGCAAGAAAAGTCAGATGAAATTAATACATGCATCGCCTGTAATCAGGCTTGTTTAGATCATGTTTTTAAACAAAAAGTAGCCAGTTGTTTGGTAAACCCTAGGGCTTGTCATGAAACCGAATTTAATTATGATCCTGCTCAAATAACTAAAAAAATTGCAGTAGTAGGTGCAGGGCCAGCTGGATTAGCAGCTGCTACCATTGCTGCACAACGCGGACATCAAGTAACATTATTTGATGCCGATAAAGAAGTTGGTGGTCAGTTTAACATAGCAAAACAAATTCCAGGAAAAGAAGAATTTTATGAGACGATTCGATATTTCAACAAGCAAATTAAATTGCATAATGTTGAGGTAAAATTGAACACGAGAGTTTCAGAAGACGATTTAAAAAACTCAGATTTTGATGAAATTATTATAGCAACAGGAATCAAACCAAGAACTCCAAAAATTACTGGAGTAGAACACAAAAAGGTGTTAAGTTATTTGGATGTATTAAAGCATAAAAAACCAGTAGGAAAAAAAGTCGCTGTTATTGGTGCAGGTGGAATTGGTTTTGATGTTTCAGAATACTTATTACATCAAGGTAATTCTAGTAGTTTAGATTTAGATGCTTGGTTAAAAGAATGGGGAATAGATACAAACATTGAAGCCAGAGGAGGAATTGCAGGTGTGAAACCGGTTTTTCATCAAGCAGAAAGAGAAGTTTTTATGTTTAAAAGAAGCAAAGGTAAATTTGGTGGAAATCTTGGTAAAACTACAGGCTGGATTCATAGAGCAAATTTAAAAAAGCAAAATGTGCAGTTTATCAATGAAGTTCAGTACACCAAAATTGATGACCAAGGATTGCATTATATTCAAAATGAAGAATCTAAAATTTTAGATGTAGATACTATTATTCTTTGTGCAGGACAAACACCATTAAAAGAATTATATGAAGCATTAGAATCTTCAGGAAAAAAGATTCATGTAATTGGAGGTGCTGATATTGCTGCAGAATTAGATGCTAAAAGAGCAATTGATCAAGGAAGCAGATTGGCGGCAAGATTGTAATTTAATAGTTTTTCATTCTAGATAACTTCAAAAAAAATGTCGATATTTGTGTATCAATAATTACACAATAAGTTCTCAATTTAGAGAACTTTATGCTTTTAAATTATTAGAAATGAATAAAAATGGAGTTTTAACATGGGCTACGCTCATTATGATAATAGTAGGTTTTGCTTTGATAGGTTTAGGTGCTTTTAGATATGATGATGTTGCCGGTTGGGGATTTGCTGCCGTAGGAATTGGTTTTTTTGCAATCGCTTGGGTATTTAATGCCCTTAAAGGAAGAGTATAAATTTACTCAAATTACTTATTTATAATTTTAAATTACCACTAAATGTCAGATGATAAAAAGGTTATTTTCTCCATGTCTGGGGTCAATAAGACTTACCAAAGCACAAACAAACAAGTTTTAAAAAATATTTATTTAAGTTTCTTTTACGGAGCAAAAATTGGAATTCTTGGTCTCAATGGATCAGGTAAATCTACCTTGCTAAAAATAATTGCAGGAACAGAAAAAAATTTTCAAGGTGATGTTACTTTTTCTCCAGGATATAACGTTGGTTACTTAGAACAAGAACCGCAGTTAGATCCAGAAAAAACAGTTATAGAGGTTGTAAAAGAAGGAGTTGCTGAGACAGTCGCTATTCTTGATGAATACAATAAAATCAACGATATGTTTGGTTTGGAAGAAGTGTATTCTGATGCTGACAAGATGGATAAGTTAATGGCGCAACAAGCAGAACTTCAAGATAAAATTGATGCTTCTAACGCATGGGAATTAGACACCAAGTTAGAAATTGCCATGGATGCTTTAAGAACTCCAGATTCTGATAAAAAAATCGGAGTACTTTCTGGTGGAGAAAAAAGAAGAGTTGCTTTATGTAGATTATTATTGCAAGAACCAGAAATCTTATTACTAGATGAACCAACAAACCATTTAGATGCAGAATCTGTTCATTGGTTAGAACATCATTTAGCTCAATATAAAGGAACAGTAATTGCGGTAACGCATGATCGATATTTCTTAGACAATGTAGCTGGTTGGATTTTAGAATTAGACAGAGGTGAAGGGATTCCTTGGAAAGGAAATTATTCTTCTTGGTTAGATCAAAAATCGAAACGATTAGCACAGGAAAGTAATACAGCCTCTAAACGTCAGAAAACTTTAGAAAGAGAGTTAGAATGGGTAAGACAAGGCGCTAAAGGAAGACAAACTAAGCAGAAAGCTCGTTTAAAGAGTTATGAACGTTTAATGAGTCAAGATCAAAAACAGCAAGAAGAAAAATTAGAGATATTTATTCCAAACGGACCACGTTTAGGAACTAATGTAATTGAAGCCGAAGGAGTTTCTAAAGCATATGGAGATAAATTATTATATGAAAATTTAGAATTTAATTTACCACAAGCTGGAATTGTTGGAATCATAGGACCCAATGGTGCAGGTAAAACCACGATTTTTAGAATGATTATGGGTGAAGAAACTGCTGATAAAGGAAACTTTAAAGTAGGAGAGACAGCTAAAATTGCCTATGTAGATCAAGCGCATTCTAATATTGATGCTGAAAAATCCATTTGGGAAAACTTTTCTGATGGTCAAGATTTAGTGATGATGGGAGGGAAGCAAGTAAATTCAAGAGCCTATTTAAGTCGTTTTAATTTTTCAGGAAGCGAGCAAAATAAGAAAGTAAATACACTTTCAGGTGGAGAAAGAAACAGATTGCATTTAGCAATGACTTTAAAGGAAGAAGGGAATGTTTTATTACTTGATGAGCCAACCAATGATTTAGATGTAAATACATTAAGAGCTTTAGAAGAGGGATTAGAAAACTTTGCAGGATGTGCAGTAGTTATTAGCCACGATAGATGGTTTTTAGATAGAGTTTGTACACACATCTTAGCTTTTGAGGGCGATAGTCAAGTGTACTTTTTTGAGGGATCTTTCTCAGAATATGAAGAAAATAAAAAGAACCGTTTGGGTGGAGACTTAATGCCAAAGAGAATCAAATACAAGAAGCTAATTAGATAATAAAAAAGACCGCCAATTGGCGGTCTTTTAGTTTTATGATTTTCTCCTCTTTTTATTTTTGACTACTTTTTTAATAGGAGTTCTTTTTTTTGTTACAGTGGTCTTTCTATTAACGCTACGTTTGTTTTCAACTTTTCTAACAGTTTGAGTTCTTTTTTTAACGCTAACTTGATTTGATATAGATTTTCTTCGATCTGTCTGAGTTCTATTTCTAACAGTACTCTGATTTGTATTAGAACCTCTTCTGTTAACTTGAGCTCTTCCTGTAATAGGAGTAGTTCTTCTATCTCGTTGAACATTTCTTGTATTTGCTACATTTCTAGCAGGTTTTCTTCTTTTTAAGATTCTATTTCTAGAAGTATTTGCATTGTTATTAGCTCTGTAGTAAAAGAAATTATCATCTTCCCTAAATTGTCTATAGTTGTTTCTAAATTCACTTCTATAAAAATAAGGATCGTTGTAAATACAAACGGCTCCTAAGTTTAGATTAAAACCAATTCCAATATTGGCATTGAAATAATTATTATTATCATAATAGTAGTCATTAAACCTTACTTGACCATAAAATATTGGTGCTCCCCAATTATCATAGTTAACACTTAGGTTGCCTACACTAACTAATGTATTTCTATTGTACCTAATTCTAACAGAACCAATTCTTCTAACATTTCCTCTAAAATCATAATTGATAAAGACATTACCAACTCTATTTATTCTTCCTCTTAAATTTCTGTAAACTCTTACTCTTTGATTTCTTCTAGTTCTAACATATCTAGTATCAAAATCAAAATCACCGTTTAAGAAAACATGGAATTGAATTCCATTTTCTATAAAAGAGACAGCCTCATTAAATTGATTATCAACCCAAATATTTCCTATTGTTTTTATACCGCTTTTGGCTTCAACAAAAGAAACCATCATGAATATTCCTAATAATAATAGTATACCTTTTTTCATAATATATGGTTTAAGGGTTTTGCCTACTCTTTTGCTTTTCGGCTTTCGCATTTGTATACTAAATTTCAAAGAGCGTGCCAAAAAAATAACCCATTGCTAAATAAATGGGTTTTTGTAATATTAATCTTATAATTCGACTATTGTTAAATGCAAGTATTTAGTAGATTAATTGTATTAAAATTTTTAAAATTAAATTAAACCCATATATTTATCACTGCGAAAAATGAATTCATGATAGACGCCATTGAAAAGAACCTTACCAGAGGAATTAAATTGCTAAATTCTATTACAGACGAACAATATAGCAGTACTTCTGCCCCACCGTATTATTCTAGTATTGGTTCACATATGAGACATATTTTAGACGCATTTTCTTGTATTTTTAACGGATTAGAAACTAAAAATGTAGATTTTTCTGATCGTGAAAGAAATCCTATTGCTGAGAAAACAACCAAAGGAGGTCTTCAATATTTTGATGAAATCATCGCTAAATTACATACGCTATCTGAAGATGATTTTGAAGTTATGATTGCTGTTACAGATGATTTAGGTACTGGAAAAGTTACAGCAAATTATACAGTTGGTAGTGCTCTATTTCAAGCACATAGTCATGCAATTCATCATTATGCTTCCATAGGTTTTATAATAAATAGATTGGGAATTGAATTGCCTGATGAAGATTTTGGATACAATCCTACCACTCCAAAGAAAGAATTGATCAACTAATTCTTATTTTTTAGATAATTTTTTGAGTCGTTTAGAGTAGCTTTTTAGAGCGAGCATTTCTCTAACAAAAGGAATTGTTTTTCTAAACGAGACTCCTTTGCTTTTATGATTATAAGCTGCAATTTCATACAACTGTTTCCAGTGAACTCTTATCGTTTTGAGAGCTTTTAGATAAGTCATGTTATTAGCATCATAAATATGTGTAGGTTCTGCAAGTATTCCGTTGATTTCTAATACTTTAAAATCTCCTTGATACAATTCTTCTAAAGAATTATATTTAACATCCAATCTACCATAATACCACCCCTTAACTTGATGGTTTAAAGAATTTAAAGTTTCTTCTAGGGTCTTATTTATTAAATGATTTCCATTGATGAAACGCGTTCCTTTAGAGTGATTTCCGATAGAGGATAATTTTCTTGATGTTCCTTTTTCTATTATGGTATCCCATTCTATGCTTACATCTCCTTCTAACATTCCATAGTATAAGGAGGCTCTTTTATTCTTTAGGACTAATTCTTTTAAACTTGATTTTCCATCACCTGTGATGATTAAAAATTCTTTTAAAGTAAGTGAAGTAACTTTACCTAATTTCTCGTTGGGATGTCTGTAATAAAAGATTCCACATTCATTTGCATGATTTAAGAATTCTTGAATGATAAATGCAACAGGATATTTTTCTAGATAACATTTAAGTTCTAATTCTGTTTCAATTTTCTTTACCAATAAACCTCTAAAACCAATGTCTGGTTTAATTATAATTGGAAATTGAATGTTAGATTGTTGAAACTCTTTTAAAGTTTTATCAATCTTTTGATTTTTCTGATGTAAAATTGATTTTGGAATATATTCTTTTGGAAGTAATTGAAGTGTTTCATACTTTGATTCGGATCCAATTCCAGAATCTCTAATTCCGGGATTTACTCCTGTATAAAACACAAGACTTCTAATTTTTATTCCATGAAATAAAGCAAAAGGAATATTAGGAATATAAAACATTAGCAGAGGCCAATATTCCCAATGAAATAATTTATGGAATCTATTTTTCATTATGATTTATCAGAAAATAGCGCATCTAAAAAAGTTTTAAATGTTTTGTATCCAAAATATAAGGTAAAGAAAATTAATATTGAAGAAATGATTACGCCAAGGATACTAATATAATATGATGTTCCTTCTTTGTAGAGTTTTAAAGCCTTAAATGAAACGGTGAGTAGAATAGGGGAGGCTATTAATAATCCTAATAAAATTAATAGTTTTTTAAATCCTTTTGCGATTAATTCTTGGTTTACTGCCATTATTTATAATTCTGAATTACTTTTCTTACACTTCCGTATTTCTTTAACAAACTAGACGCTTCATCTAAGTCTATGTTTAACTCACTTACTAACATAGATATACCTCTTTTAACTAATTTGTCATTAGATAATTGCATATCAACCATTTTATTTCCCTTCACTTTTCCTAACTGAATCATTGCAGTAGTAGAAATAATATTTAAAACCATTTTTTGAGCTGTTCCTGCTTTCATTCTAGAACTACCTGTGACAAACTCAGGGCCGACAACAACTTCAATTGGGAATTTTGCAGTATTGCTTAAAGGAGAATTTTCATTACAAGTAATGCATCCTGTTATGATTTGATGATCATTACATTTTTGTAAAGCAGCAATCACATAAGGAGTAGTACCAGAAGCAGCAATGCCAATAACAACATCTTTATTTGATATGTTATATTCTTGTAAATCTTTCCAACCTTGATTTGTTGAATCTTCGGCAAATTCAACCGCCTTTCTTATCGCAATATCACCACCAGCTATTAATCCGATCACTAAATCATGTGAAACTCCAAAAGTAGGAGGGCATTCGGAAGCATCTAAAATACCTAATCGTCCACTTGTACCAGCTCCTATGTAGAATAGTCTACCGCCAATCTTAAGCTTTTCTACAATTTGATTTGTAAGTAAAGTGATTTGAGGAATGCTTTTTTTTACTGCAAAAGCAACTGTTTGATCTTCTTTATTAATATTTGATATGAGTTCTGAAACACTCATATTTTCCAAATTATTATAATTAGAATCTTGTTCTGTAGTTTTTGTAAAGCTCATGATTAAATGTAAAAATTAATCAACAAGAAAAATAGATTAATCGTACAAAATGTCTTCTGTCTCTATTTTTTTATTTTGTTCAAAATCATACAAAGTCAACCTTCTTAACGTATAGTAATCTACCCAAAACTTTTCTAAAGAATTTAAGTATTGTACTAAAGATTGATCTTGTTCTTGTTGAGCCAAATTTAAGTCAGTAATTGTGATTTTCCCTAAAATATATCTCTTTTTAGTGATATTATATCTTTTAATAGAGATTTCTTGTGCTTTTTTAGAAGTTTCTAGAAAGCCTCGTTGGTTATCCCAGTTTAAGGTGTGCAAGTAAATTTCTTGTTCAAAAGCTTGTCTTTCTTGTTCTATATTTGTGTTTGCTAAATCTAAATTAGCTTCTACTAACTTACGTCTAGATTTTGATACACCCCAATCTACTATTGGGATAGAGACTGATACTGAAACATTTTGTTGTTGGTTGTAATCTTGAAATAAATCGTTAAATACGGGACCTTGTTGTGAGATTCCAAAATTTGCATTTAAGTTTACTTCTAATCTATTATTCCCTTTAACCTCTGCTACTTGTTTCTCTGCTTCAAGACGCCTTCTCCTAAATTCAATTACAGATTTTCTATTGCTTTTTGCTTCTTCTAAAGCCTTTTCAGAGGTCACTTTAAAAGGGTCTAAATCTTCAGGAATGGATAATTCTATTTGTTCAGTATCTAAGTTTAAGTACCTAGCTAAATCTTGTGAGGTTCTCTTTAAAGAAATCATATTAGTAGTCACACTATTTCTTGAGTTTAATAAAGCTAATTCCATTTGTAATAAATCATTCTCTGCAATTTTACCCATTCTAAACCTTCCTTTTGCAATTTGAAATAAGGTATCTTGATTTGATAAGTTATTCTGAGAAATTTTTAATTGAATTTGAGCTTTTAAAAGTCCGAAATAACGTCTACAAGTGTTTAAAGAAATTTGCTCCATATTTTCAATAAACTCTCTTCTGGCTTCTTCATATACTAAAGGTTCTATTTTTTTATCCCATTTGAAAGGGTTGTAAAAGATTGAGTTTTGAAAATAATTTACAGAAAATGGTACTATAGAATATCCAATACTTTCATTATTACCAAAGACACTAATTCGTTCTAATTGAGAACTAATAGAGAAAGAACCACCTGTTAAAGCTAGGTTTTGTGTAAGCGCAAGTCTTCCATCAACTCTAGCCTGATTTGTATTTACAAAAATATCTTGACCAGAATCATTTGTAATTCTTCTTATAGAATTTGAATACTCTGGTAAAGTTGCGTTTAATCTTAGTTGTGGTAAAAAACGAGCCTGATAGTTTCTAAATCTCCAATAACTAGATTGATTTCTATTTAATAGTGTTTGGTAGTCTGGAGACTCTTTCTGTGCCATTTTTATCGCTTCTTCCAAGGTAATTAATCTTGTTTGACTCTGAGAGAGTGCTGAAACAAGTAGGCATACAAAAAGGGTAATTATTTTTAGTGATTTAGTCATATCTTATAGCTTCAATTGGACTTTTACTTGCGGCAGATCTTGCAGGAGCGATTCCGAAAATCAGACCAATTGCAGTTGCAACAAAAAAGGATAATGTAATGGAACTTAGGGATAATATCGTTTCAATTCCTGTGGCAAACTCTATGGCATAGGAAGAAATAATACCAAGAAATATTCCTATGATTCCACCTCCGATACTGATCAATACAGATTCTGATAAAAATTGTAAAATAACATCTTGTTGGGTTGCTCCGATAGCTCTAATAATTCCAATTTCTTTAGTTCTTTCTAATACAGAGGCAAGCATGATGTTCATAATTCCAATACCACCAATTAATAAGGAGATACCCGCAATTATACTCAATACTACATTAAAAATTTGCTTTGTTTTTTGCTGTTGTTTTAGTTCTTGAATCGGTATTGATATTTCAAAATCGACCATTCCGTTATGTTTTCTTTTAAGAATTCTTCCAACTAAATCTGCTGTAGCATTAATTTTTTCAGAATTTTTAACTTGAATTGTTAATTTATCTATTTGATGATAATTTCCTCTAGGGATTCTTTTCTTTGGACCATTAGAATTATCACCAAAAAAAACAACATTACCTTCTTCAGGTGCTTTATCAACAATAATTTTTCTATCTCTGTATCGTACTAAGAACGTTTTGATAGGGATGTATACATCCAAGTTTAAATCACGAATTCCTAGGTTCTCTTGTGCTTTGTCAGAAATCTGTTTTTCTTCAATTACACCAACTACTTGTAACCAGACATCTTTAACTTTGATTTTCTTACCAATGGCAGATTCACCTGTAAATAATTTTTTTTCTATTTTTCTTCCTATGATACAAACAGGTAGGGCGTTATTAATTTGAACATCAGAAAAGTTTTTACCATCCTCAATATCAATATTGGATACTGAGAAAAACTCTTTTGTAACTCCTATAAGCTTGATGGAGTTTTGTCTTCCCTTTGTTGTGACATATGTTTCAAGAACTATTTCGGGGCTAATTTTAGCAACAGATGGTACATTTTTTTGAATGCTTTTAACATCTAAAATGTCAAGACCTTTAGAGAAGCGTTTAGATTCAGATGAGTTTTCTTCTTCATCTTCTACTTCGCTATCTTCCTTTTCATCCGGAATGGGAGTAATCACGATATTATTTACACCCACTAACTCTAGTTGAGCTAGAATTTCTTTTTCAGCTCCATTTCCAATTGCTAGCATAGAAATTACTGCCGCAACTCCAAAGATAATTCCAAGAGCTGTTAAGAAAGTTCTTACCTTATTTGTCAAGATAACTCTGACAGCTTCAGAAAGATTAGATTTTAATTTTTCAATGAGTATCGGATCAAACATAAAACTAATTTAGCTTAGCTATTTTAAGATCTTCATAACCATCAGGTTTATTAAGATATACAATATCTTTATCTGTTAAACCTTTTAGAATGACGATATCATCGTTATTACTTTCACCTAATTCTACTTGTTTTTTAGTGATAGAGAAACCAGATTTTGAATATACATAACTAATTGAATCTCGTGAGAAAATAGCTTCAATTGGTACAGTGAACACATCTTTTATTTCATTAGTAATAATCGTATTAGAGGTTGTCATTCCTGGTCTTACATTTTCATTGGTTTCTTTCAATTCAATCATTACTTGAAAGATTTTAATATCGGAACCTCTTTTTTTAGTTCCTACATTAGCTACTTCAGTAACGATACCTGGTAATGTTAATTCTGGGAAAGCATCAAATCCAACCATAACTTCCAATCCTTTTTTGATTTTTCGGATATCTACTTCATTTGCGTAGGTGATGGATTCCATTTTTGTTAAATTAGGAAGTGTTGCAATTGTTGCATCCCATTGATAAATAGAAGAACCAACTTTTTTCTTACCGTTCCAATCTTTATGATAGGTTAACATTCCTTCTCCATCAGAATATATTGTTAAAGATTTTAAAAGTTCATTAAGATCCTTTAATTTCTTTCTATTTTTAGATACTTCTGTACCTACTTCAACCATTTTTGCGTTAGCTTGTCTTTTTTTGATTCTATAATTTTCTTTTTTCTCTTTTAAATCACGTTTCATTTTTTCTAGATTGATCTCTAGTTTTTTAATGGTAGCTGGTGGCTCATAAATAGACTGTTTAAGCTCTAATTGGGTTTCTTCCATACTAAAAGAGAGATCCTTTATCGCATTTCGTTCTTGTTTAAGAGTAAGAATAGTATCTAATTGTTGTTGCGTGTATTTAGAAATGGCAGTTTCTAAACTTAATTGTGCGTCAAGAATTTGACCATTCACACCAGAGGGATCTAGTTTTCCAACATAATCACCTTTAGAAATTACGCTTCCTTCCGGAATTAAATCTTGAATTTTTAACTCTCTGAGGTTAAAATCTCTAAGGTTAGATGGCCCCATAATTTTCTTTAAACTATTAGATTGTGCTTCGCCAGAAGTGACAACTTCACTCACGAAATCTCCTTTTTTGACTTTAATAGTTAAATTGACATTAGAATCTGAAGAACCTCCAAAGAAATAATAGGAACAGAATATAATTATTATAATAGGAATACCGAAAATTAAAACTTGTTTCTTTTTCATTGTAAGTATTGATTTTTGACAAATGTTTTCAAAGCTAAAAAAAAAAGAGCGCAAAATGCACTCTTTAATGTTAATCTATGTTAATTTTTACTAGATGCTTTTAAGAATAGAATTCAGTGTTTTGCTAGGTCTCATTGCATTATCTGCCAAATTACTATTAGGTAAATAATACCCTCCAATATTTATTGCTTTTCCTTGAATGGAATTCAATTCACTAATAATAGTATTTTCGTTAATAGTTAATGTATTAGCAATACTATAAAATTGATTTTTTAACTCTTCATCTTTATTCTGATTAGCTAAAGCTTCTGCCCAGTATAATGCTAAATAAAAATGACTTCCTCTGTTGTCTAACTCTCCTACTTTTCTAGAAGGGGATTTCATATTGTCTAAGAACTTATCAGTAGCTTCATCTAAAGTCTCTGCTAAAACTTTTGCTTTATTGTTATCATTCGTATCACCTAAGTGTTCTAAAGAAACAGCAAGGGCTAAAAATTCACCCAAAGAATCCCAACGTAAGTGATTTTCTTCAATAAATTGCTGAACGTGTTTTGGAGCTGATCCACCTGCACCTGTTTCAAACAATCCACCACCATTCATAAGTGGTACGATGGATAACATTTTTGCCGATGTTCCTAATTCTAGAATAGGGAAGAGGTCTGTTAAATAATCTCTTAAAACATTACCGGTAACTGAAATAGTATCTTTTCCTTCTTTAATTCTTTCTAAACTTAGCTGAGTAGCGTCTTCTGGAGATAAAATTCTTATGTCTAAACCAGTCGTATTATGATTTGGTAAATACGTATTTACTTTTTTGATAATTTCTGCATCATGGGCTCTCTCTTCACTTAACCAAAAAATTGTTGGAGAGTTTGTTGCTCTAGCTCTATTTACTGCAAGTTTTACCCAATCTTGAATCGGAGCATCTTTTACTTGACACATTCTCCAGATATCTCCTTCTTCTACTTGATGCACTATTAAAACTTCATTATTTGAGTTGATAACTTGTACAACTCCATCTAAAGCAATTTCAAAAGTTTTGTCATGTGAACCATATTCTTCGGCTTTTTGTGCCATTAAACCAACATTAGGAACTGTTCCCATCGTTGTAGGATCAAAAGCACCGTGCTTTTTACAAAATTCAATAGTAGTTTGATAAATTCCTGCATAAGAACTATCAGGAATTACTGCTTTGGTGTCTTGTTGTTTCCCATCTTTATTCCACATTTTCCCAGAGGTTCTAATCATTGCTGGCATTGAAGCATCAATGATTACATCTGAAGGAACATGTAAGTTGGTAATTCCAGCTTCAGAATTGACCATTGCCAAATCGGGGTTATTTTTGAAAACAGTTGCTATATCTGATTCAATTTCTTTTCTTTTTTCTTCTGGTAATTCAGAAAGATTACTCAATAAATTTCCAAAACCATTATTTACATCAACTCCAATAGACGCTAAAGTGTCTCCATGTTTTACAAATACATCTTTAAAGAATACTCTAACTGCATGCCCAAAAATGATAGGATCAGAAACTTTCATCATTGTTGCTTTCATATGTAGAGAAAACAATGTGCCATTTTCTTTTGCATCAGCTACTTCATTTTCTAAAAAGCTTAACAAAGCTTTTTTACTCATAGTAGTTGCATCAATAATTTCTTTGTCCAACAAAGCAATCGAATCTTTTAGGATTGTTTTATTTCCATTAGTATCGGTATGGATGATAGAAACACTAGTCGCTTCGTTGATCGTTACAGATTTTTCATTGTGAGCAAAATCTCCACTTGACATGGTTGCTACATGAGTTTTAGAATTTGAATTCCAAGCCCCCATAGAGTGTGGATTTTTCTTTGCGTAATTTTTTACTGCTTTTGGGGCTCTTCTATCAGAATTCCCTTCTCTTAATACAGGATTTACTGCTGAACCCTTAACTTTGTTGTATCTCGCTAAGATTGCTTTATCTTCCTCAGTATTTGAAGATTCCGGATAGTCTGGTAAATCAAAACCTAATGATTGTAATTCTTTTATAGCTGAAACCAGTTGAGGAACCGAAGCACTTATGTTAGGTAATTTTATAATGTTTGCTTCTTGCTTTTTTGCTAACTCACCTAATTGAGCTAAGGCATCTTCAACTTGTTGTTCTTTAGGCAATAAATCTGAAAAATTTGCTAAAATTCTTGCAGCTAAAGAAATGTCTTTAGTTTCAAAATCAATATTAGAACTACTTGTAAATGCTTTTATAATTGGCAAGAAAGAACGTGTAGCTAAAGCAGGTGCTTCATCAGTAATTGTATATACAATTTTAGCTTTTTGAGTCATAATGATAATTTCTGTAATGTCTACGAAAGACTGTATTAAAGTGATAGTTTTTGCTTAAAAGCAGCGCAAATTTAAGAATTATAGTCCTATTTTACGAAGTAAGTATGGTATAATTTATTCTTAAATCTTTAAAAAAAATCATTAATGTGGTAATATGATAAAAAATAAAAGCCATATCATTCAATTTCTTGAGTGATATGGCTTCTTCTGAGGTAGATTCTAAACAATGATTTGTATTTCTACACAATCAAATAGAGATATGACTCTATGTTTCTATTTTTAACAAAAGAAACTATTTCTTTTCTGACCTCAATTTTTGAAATTCCGTTTTTCCTTGGGGTTAACCAATGATCAACTTGATGGAATTTCATCTGAATTTTTACTTTGTTATCTGCATAATTAAACAATTATACTTAATTAGTCCGACATAGTCATTTGCACAACTTTGTTTTTTCTAATTATCCCTAGCCGAGGAAACTCTAACTTGAAATTATCGACATTAAAGAAAATTCAGAAAATAAAGAACGTTACTTTATTCATTGCTTAGTAATTATTTCCAACGCTTCTTTCGAATTGTTTTCTATTTTCCTTTACAACTACATTTCAAATATAGAATAGAAAACGGAATATCCAAATTTTTTAAGTAATTAGAAATCAACACAATACTAACAACTGTTGTTAACATTTGTTAATTAAAAAAGGGTTTCATAAAATGAAACCCTTTTTTATAAAGTATTAGAAAAATGTGACTAACGTCTTTTTTCTTGAATTCTTGCTTTTTTACCAGTAAGACCTCTAAAGTAGTAAATACGAGCTCTACGTACTTTACCTCTTTTGTTAACTTCGATTTTTTGTATTGAAGGTAAATTCACTGGAAATATTCTTTCTACACCAACAGTACCAGACATTTTTCTGATAGTGAAAGTTTCTGAAGATCCTGTACCTCTTTTTTGAATTACAACTCCTCTAAAAAACTGAGTACGTACTTTTTCACCTTCTCTAATTTCGTAAAATACTGTAATAGTATCTCCTGCAGAGAACTCAGGGTTTTCTTTTCTTGTTACAAATTCGTCTTGTACAAATTTTACTAAAGCTTCCATTTTTTTATTTTATGGGTTAACTACAACCAACTTTCACGATTTTCGTCAGAGGTTAATTTTAGCGAGTGCAAATTTAGGAATTTATTTTAGTAAATAAAATCTATTTGAATTATTTTTTCACTTGATAATTAGAGCAGTAGAACACCCAGAACTTTCTAGATCTGGTGGTTCCTTCATTAATGATGATAGGCTGTAATTCTCTTACGGTAGAAAAGTTCTTTAAAACATCTTCATTTATCGCTCCCTTTTTTAGCTTATTTTTAAATCGTTTATCGGAATCTATAAAGAGTGCATTTGTGCCTTTTAGAATCTGTAAATCGTCATTTAAATAATCAAAATGTAAAGCGTTTAGTCCTACAATATTTTGAGCGTAGACTTTTTGATCCAAATAAAACCTTAATCCTGCAGAGGTTTTATAGCCATCCATAGAAAATAAGAAAGGTTTTTCTTCATATTTTTCTTGCAGTTTTTCTACTTCAATAGAAAGTTCTTCCCAGCCAACCCAAGTATCATCGCTTTTAATTGGAACAAAAAAGAAAATAACCTGACTAGCTAAAGCTATATGAAATACAATAGAAATAATGACTTGAATCTTAAGTAGTTTTTTGCTGATATACATTCCGGCAATGATAATTCCGGTTATATAGGATGGCATCATCCAATTCAATTTTACCCAATAAATAGGTGTAATTAAAAAGAATCCGACAAAAGTTGGAACAAAAAAAGCTAATAAAAAGAGAGTGTTTTGACTTGGTAATTTGAATTTTACAAGTGCTTTTTTAATGTGTTTGAATGAAAAAACAATAAATACACTAAACAGAATAGGAAGTAACAAAAATAATTGATGTCCGATTGCACCAAAAAACAACTTTGGTTTTATTTCGAATTTACTGATAGAATTTGTTCTTTCAGATGATTGAAAAGCAAAAGAAGCAAACTCGTTTTGATAATTCCACCACCAAACAGGAAATGTAATTACTGCTGAAAGAATCAAACAAATCCATAACCAAGGAGATAAAAACAATTTCCTATACTTATTAGAAAAAACAAGAAACGCTACCAATCCAATTTGTAAAAGTAAGGCTGTGTATTTACTATCAAAAGCCAATCCCATAGCAATTCCGCCTAAAATCCAATACCAATTCTTTTGTTGAAAAATAGCTTTGTATAAAAACAAAACACTGAGTGTCCAAAACAATAATAATGGAACATCAGGGGTTGAGTTAAAAGATAATATTGAAATAAAAATGGTCGAAGCTACTAATATCATACTTCTCCATAATCTCTCTTTAGAAAGAAAAAGCGACGCTAATTTGTAAAAACTAAAAATTGTTAAAGAGGTAATTGTAAAATCAGCAAATTTTACTACAAAAACAGATTGACCAAATACATCTGTAAAAATTCTTAAAATGTATCCAATCATTCCAGGGTGATCAAAATAAGAAAGCGATAAATTTTGTCCATACATATAATAGTATGCGTCTTGTGGCATCAACCCCATAAAAGGTAAAAGGAATAAACGAAATGTTTGAAATCCTAAAACCCAGCTTAGTGCTGGATGCTTTTTTATGAGGTCAATAAACTTAGTCATTTAATAAGTCTGGTCTAATTTGTTGCGTTCTTTCGTAGGCTTTGTCAGATCGCCATTCTTCTATCTTTGGAAAATTTCCAGATAATAAAACATCAGGAACTTTCATTCCTTCATAATCAGAAGGTCTTGTATATACTGGAGGAGATAATAAATTATCTTGAAAAGAGTCTGTTAATGCAGAAGTTTCATCTCCAATTACACCAGGAATTAATCTTACTACGCTATCAACCAAAACGGCAGCAGCTAATTCCCCACCGGTTAAGACATAATCACCAATAGAAATTTCTTTTGTAATGTATTTATCACGAATCCGTTGATCTACTCCTTTGTAATGTCCGGTAAGAATTAAAATATTTTCTTTTAAAGAAAGCGTATTGCAAGTTGATTGATTGAGTGTTTTAGCATCTGGAGTCATATAAATTACATCATCATATATTCTCTCAGATAATAATTGATCAATACAAGTTGCGATTGGTTTAATCATTAAAACCATTCCTGCTCCGCCACCAAATTGAGTATCATCAATTTGTCGATAATTCCCCAATCCATATTCTCTTAAGTCGTGAATATGAATATCAATTAAGCCTTTGTTCTTGGCTCTTTGAATGATGGAATGGTTAAATGGACTTTCTAGTAATCCTGGAGAAACAGTGATAATGTCTATTCGCATAAAGCAAATGTACATTTTTTATAGAATTTATTCTTCTATACTTAAATGAAATAATGCATCTCCTTTGTTTACAATTGGAGTTTTATTAATGCAAAAAACATGACAATTAAAAGGTGCGTAAATTTTCTTTTTAAATTCACCAAAAGGATCTTGAATTACTCCTAAAACTTCTCTCTTTTTTACAAAAGTTCCATTTTTTGCCATGATTTTAAACATTCCAGAATAGGATGCTCTTAACCATTTAGCTTTATCAACAAATATCGGAGTAGCTTTCACACTAATTTCTCCCTCTAATAAACCTAAACGAATTAAAACGTTTTTAGTTCCTTGAACTCCTTCGTTAATTACATTTGGATTTAATTCTTTTGATTTTCCGCCTTCAAAGAGTAAAATAGTTTTACCCATGTTATGAAGTGTGTCTCTTAAAGATTTGGTAATATTATTTGAGAAAACGATCATTGGTGGATTAAAAACTTTGGCCAATTCTAATGCTTTTTCATCATCTTTATTACAGCGTATTTGAACAACATTATCTCGCTCACCACCTCCAGTATGAAAATCTATAACATAATCTACAAAAGGTGCAATTTCTTTGGTGAATTGATACGCAAATTGACTTGCTAATGACCCACTGGATGAACCTGGAAACATTCTGTTTAAATCTCTTCCGTCAGGAAATTCTCTAGTTTGAATTAAATATCCAAAAACATTAAAAACTGGGATACAAATAATGGTTCCACAAGTAGGTCTGTTAATTTTTTGCTCAATTATTTCTCTGACAATCCCGACGCCATTTGTTTCGTCACCATGAATACCAGCCAACAATAATACTACAGGGCCAGGTTTTTTTGAACGTTCTATAATTACAGGAACTTTTACAGTAGTTCTAGTATGAAGTTTTGCAACTTCTAAATCTAAAACAGTGCGTTTTCCTTCAGGAACTACTTTACCCAAAAGAATGAAAGGTTTACTCGACATTTAATTCTAAGTATCTAATAATTTCTTTGGCAATATTTTTTCCAGTAGCTATTTCAATCCCTTCTAAACCGGGTGAAGAATTTACTTCTAAGACTAAAGGTCCTTTTGAAGATTGTAACATATCTACACCAGCAACTCCTAAGCCCATGGCTTTAGTTGCTTTTAGAGCAGTTTTTTCTTCTTCATCTGTAAGTTCGATGATATTAGCGTTTCCACCTCTGTGTAAATTAGATCTAAATTCACCTTCTTTTCCTTGACGTTTCATGGCTCCAATTACCTTTCCATCAACAACAAAAGCTCTAATATCTGCACCGCCAGCTTCTTTAATAAACTCTTGTGCAATTACTCTTGCCCCTAAACCGTTAAAAGCTTCTAAAACAGAAGTTGCAGCGTTTGGTGTTTCTGCTAAGACGACTCCAAGTCCTTGTGTACCCTCTAAAAGTTTTAAAACTAATGGAGTTCCACCTACAGATTGGATAACATGCTCTACATCTTTTGTGTAATTAGTGAAAACAGTTTTTGGTAAACCAACACCAGCTCTAGCTAATATTTGTAAACTACTTAGTTTATCTCTTGATCTAACTAGTCCTATTGATGAAACTGCTGTGAAGACTTTCATCATTTCAAATTGACGAATTACTGCGGTTCCATAAAAAGTTACAGAAGCTCCAATTCTAGGAATAATTGCATCTACGTCATCTAAATATTCTCCTTTGTAAAATATTTTTGGAGCTTTTTTCTCAATCTCAATATTACATTTTAAATGATCTACAACCAGTACTTCATGACCTCTTTTTTCAGCCGCTTTAACTAATCTGCTTGTAGAATATAATTTTGGATTTCTTGATAAAATGACAATCTTCATGTTATTTTTTTATTTTTAATTTGTGAGATAAATTTGTTCTAGATGAATCAATAATGAATTTTTTATTTAAAAATTTTCTTCCTAATAAAACTGGGAATTTCATATCACTTCGTTCGGTTAATGTTAAAACGATTGTATATGTTTTGTTGAATAAGATAATTTCTGTTTGTACAGCAAATCTCTCTTCGGTTGCGCCATTAGAACTTTTTACAACTCTGGTGGTATAATTTTTTGAAGAAAATACTTTGTTATTATAAAGAGGATGATCAGGATCTAATAGTGTAAATTTAATGATTTTTATATTATTAACCGTAATTTCTTCAATATTAGCACAATGTATAGAAGATGTATATGCTCCAGAATCTATCTTAACATCTAAATCTGTAAGCCCTAACTCAGGAAAATCTCCTTTATCTATCCGACCAATAGTTATTTTCATTACTATAAAAAAAGTTTGTGCAAGCGAAAATACGTTAAATGTTATGGATTGTTTATGTTATGAGATTTAATTTATAACAATTCAATTGCAGCTTCTGCACAACGTTCTCCATCCATAGCGGCAGAAACAATTCCACCGGCATAACCACCACCTTCACCACAGGGGAATAAACCTTCAATTTCTGGATGTTCTAAATTGTCTTTTCTAGGAATGTTTACGGGAGAAGACGTTCTTGATTCTACACCAACGATATTGGCTTCATTGGTATAATATCCATGCATTTTTCTACCAAAAGCTTCAAATCCTTTTCGCAAACGACTACCGATTAGTTTAGGGAGTAAAGAATGCATTGGCGCAGAATTTAAGCCTGGCTGATACGAAGTTTCATTTAAGGTTGGTGATAATTTCCCTTCAACAAAATCTACTAATCGTTGAGCTGGAGCAGTTTGATTTCTTGCCCCAGAAGTAAATGCTAATCGTTCTAAATTCTTTTGATATTCTAACCCTTTTAAGGGTCCAAATTGATCATATTTTGGAATGTCTTTATCGATGTTAATTTCTACAACAATTCCAGAATTTGCAAACTTGTTATTACGCCTAGATGGCGACATTCCGTTTACAACAACTTCTCCTTCAGCAGTGGCAGCAGGAACAATAAATCCGCCTGGACACATACAAAAAGAATACACGCCTCTATTATTAACTTGTTGCACTAAACTATAGGCAGCTGCAGGTAGTAATTCATCTCTATTCCCATTACAACTGTATTGAATACTATCAATTATTTCTTGCGGATGTTCTACTCGAACTCCCATGGCAAATGACTTAGCTTTTAATGCAATGTTTTTTTTGTGTAATAACTCATATATATCACGAGCAGAATGACCTGTTGCTAAAATTACTGAATTCACAGTCATTTCATTTCCGTTTTCTAATTGAATGGCCTTGAGTTTATTGTTTGTAATCACAAAATCCGTTACTCTGGTATTGAAATGAATTTCACCCCCAAAATTTAAGATGGTTTCTCGAATATTCTGGATGATTTTTGGAAGTTTATTGGTTCCGATATGAGGGTGAGCATCAATTAAAATTTGCTCGGTTGCTCCATGAAAAACTAAGTTTTCAAAGATGCGTCTTACATCACCTCGTTTTAAACTTCTAGTATACAATTTTCCGTCAGAATAGGTTCCTGCGCCACCTTCTCCAAAGCAGTAATTAGAATCTTCATTAACAATATGATCTTGATTTATCGCTTTGATATCACGTCTTCGTTCTTGAACATTTTTTCCACGTTCTAAAACAATTGGTTTATATTCTAATTCAATACATCTTAGGGCAGCATACATTCCCGCGGGTCCAAATCCAATAATATGAATTTCTTTTGCATTAGAAACATCTTTGTAATCAAAACTGTATTCAGATTTCTCTGGTACATTTTCATTGATGTAAACAGCAACTTTATAATTAAAAAAAGTTTCTTTTTTACGGGCATCAATAGATTTTCTAAGAACTTTAATTCCGTTGATTTCCTTCGGGTTAACTCCTAGTTTACGTGCTGCTTTATAAAGTAAAATAGCTTCTTTTTTTTCTTCAATAAGATTTGTTCGGAGTTGAATCTCTTGTACCATAGTGCAAACTTACTAGATATATTTTTGTTTTTCGATTAGGATCCAAAAAACAATTGGTACATATAGCGTCTAGGAACAAAAGTAAAACCACCTGAAATAATTAACGCGCCAAAATATAAAAGAATCATTTTGCGTTTATGCGCTTTTATATTTCCTTTTTTAATAGCTAAATAAGCAGTAGGTACCGTCCAGATTGTTAAAAAACTAAAAAGATGAATCCAGCCAAAATGATGTAAAAATTGTGGACCTATTTCTGATGGCATAAATAAAGTTACGATCGCTGTAAATAACATTAATATCATATAAATACGTCCAAAAACTATATGAATTTTAGTTCCTTTTTTTATGAGTAGTAAAATAGTTCCGATGAAAAAACATGGGATTACTGTAAATAAATGGGCAAACATTAATTGATCGTAGGTCATTTATTAATCTATATATTTTTCTGGAATGGGTTGTTCTTTAGTTTCACCTTGCCAAAACACATTTAAAATCCACCAACGTGATCCATCATAAAGTAATTGAATGCTATTAATTCCCCTCATAAAAGGTTTGGTGTCTTTGGCTGATCGAAAACTTTCATAAGAAGAAAATACTTGAGCTATATTGCCAAATTGATCTGTTTTTCTACCAATTTCTTTTTCAAAAAAACCATTCTCTAACAACCATTTCCCAGACGTGGCAATGTATTCTTGAGTTGTCATATAACGAGCTCCGCTAACTCCTTGTCTGTTATTTCCAGAAGGGATTAGTTTTGCGTCTTTATGAAATAAATATTGGAATAACTCCCAATTGCGAGCTTCATTTTTTTCACCTGAGATTACGCTATACAAGGTTTCTATAATAGTATCTATAGAATTTACATTTTCAGAATATTCTTTTTCTTGCGAATAGATTGAAGTTGATAGGAATAAAAGTAATATACAAGAGAAGGTTTTCATCTGAGAAAAATTTAAGCACTAAATTTAGTTTAAAATTATTTATGTGCTAAAATCATTCGATCATTTCCAAATAAATCTTTTTTGAGCTCAATATTTTTAAATCCTTTTACTTGAAGTAATTCAAGGGTTTCTTTTCCTAAATATTGATTGATTTCAAAGAAAAGTAGTCCGTTTTCTAACAAAAACTCTTTGGCTAAATCTGCAATTTTATCATAAAATAATAAAGGGTTGTGATCTTCAACAAACAAAGCTAAATGAGGCTCATTCTCTAAAACGTTATTTTTTATTTCCTCTTTTTCTAATTCTCTTACATAAGGAGGATTAGAAATAATAACGTCAAATTTTTGATGAAGTTCATTAGTGTTTAAAATATCTTGATGTATAAAGTTGATTTCGACATTGTTTAATTCAGCATTTTTAATGGCAACTTCAATCGCTATTTCTGAAACATCAATACTAGTAATATTAGCTTTAGATAATTTCTTTTTTAAAGTGATAGGAATACAGCCACTTCCGGTTCCAATATCTAAAATATTATTTTGGTCACTGAGCGAAGTCGAAGTGACCTTTTTAATAATCCACTCTACTAACTCTTCTGTTTCTGGTCTTGGGATGAGTACGTGTTCATTTACAAAAAAAGGCAAGCCGTAGAATTCTGTTTTACCTAGTATATATTGTATCGGTTCTTCTTTTTGTAATCGAATTGTAGCAGATTCTAGCTGGTTGAATTGTTCTTGTGAAATTTCAAAAGCTGATTTTAACACAGTATCAATTCTTTCAAAACCTAAATACTCTTCTATCAATAAAAAGAAAAGAGAGTCGATTTCTGTTTGAGGATAAAGCTCAGATAATTTGTCTGTAAATAAGGTTTTGAATTCTTTTAATATCATAATTTACGGATCATCCAAACATCACAAGAATAATGGCAAGTGTTTCCCATTGGCCCATCAATTTTCGAGAAGCCGTTTTTTTTATATAATTTTTGAGCAGCAGTCATATAGGGAAGTGTCTCTAAATAACATTGTTCAAAACCAAATTCTTTGGCTTTTTTCATGCATTTTTCTATCATTTTTGCTCCCAAACCTTTGCCTCTTGCTTCAGGTAAAAAATACATTTTTTGTAACTCGCAGGTGTTCCCTTCAAAATTATCTAAAGCTGCAATTCCACCGCCTCCTAAAACAACTCCGTTATACTCAACAATAAAATAAATGGCTTTATCTTTTTGATAAACAGTATATAAATCTTCCAGGGCTTTGTCTTCATAAGCCGTACCAACTTTAGGAGCACCCATTTCAACAATTACACTCTGAACAATTTTTTTCATTTGAGCATTATCATGAGGTTCTATTTCTCTAATGATATAATCTGAATTTGTCATTTAATCCTGTATTTTTGCGTTACAAAGTTACTTTTTTTTGAAGCACGAACAATATATAAAACGATGTCTTGAAATTGCTCAATTAGGAATTGGAACAACACGTCCAAATCCTTCTGTGGGAGCAGTTTTGGTTGTTGACAATAAAATCATTGGAGAAGGTTTTACCAGTCCTTATGGAGGAAGTCACGCAGAAGTGAATGCCATTAAATCAGTTAAAAATAAAGAGCTTTTAAAGCAAGCAACAATTTATGTAACTCTAGAACCTTGTTCTCATTTTGGTAAAACGCCACCTTGTTCTGATTTAATTATTAAAAGTGGAATTAAAAAAGTGGTGATTGGCTGCGTCGATTCTAATAGCTTGGTTTCTGGAAAAGGAATTGAACTATTGAAAAATGCAGGATGTGATGTTATTGTTGGAATCTTAGAAAATGAATGTAAAGAACATCATCGACGATTTTTTACATTTCATAATAAAAAACGTCCATATATTATTCTAAAATGGGCAGAAACAAATGATGGATTTATTGCGCCTAAAACCAGAAACGAACAAGTTCCGGTATGGATTACTAATGAGAGTTCTCGTCAATTAGTTCATAAATGGAGAAGTGAAGAGCAAGCCATTTTAGTTGGTACAACAACTGTTTTACATGATAATCCGTCATTAAATGTTCGCGACTGGAAAGGTGAGAGCCCTGTACGAATTGTCATTGACAAAGCGTTAAAAATTCCAACAGATTTAAATGTTTATGATACTTCTATAAAGACCATCTTTATTACAGAAAAAGAATCAAATAATAGGAAGAACATCTTTTTTGAGAAAATAGATTTTTCAAATTTTGTAGCCTCTCAAATTTGTGATGTGCTTTTTAAACATAAAATTCAATCTGTAATTATTGAAGGAGGTGCAACTACATTGCAAACTTTTATTGACGAAAACTTATGGGATGAAGCTAGGATTTTTAAAAGTAAAATGAATTTTACCAATGGTGTGAAAGCTCCAGTTTTCAAAGACCTAATTTTAAAAGAAATGAATATCAAAGGAGATATTTTAAAAATAGTTAGAAATGATTAAAAATATTGTGTTTGATTTTGGTGATGTATTTATCAATCTTGACAAACAAGCAACCCTAAGCGAATTATATAAATTAGGGGTTCGGGAAGTTTCTGAAGAAATGTTTGAAGTTTCTAAGTTATACGAAGTAGGAAATTCATCAACTAGAGAATTTATAGATAAATTTATAGAGATGTTTCCGCAGATTACAGAAGCTAATTTTAAAAATGCATGGAATGCAATTCTCAAAGATTTTCCAGATCATCGGTTTGATTTTTTAAAATCATTGGTAACCTCAAAAAAGTATAGACTTTTCTTATTAAGTAATACTAACGACCTGCATATTTCTTGGGTTCAAGAAAATTGGGGACAAGAGTTGTTTGCTGAATTTAAAAATTGCTTTGAGCAGTTTTATCTATCTCATGAATTACATTTAAGAAAACCCAATGCAGATATTTATGAGTTTGTATTGAATGAAAACAATTTGAAACCAGAAGAAACTTTTTTTATAGATGATACTCAAGAAAATACAAGGACTGCCGAAAAGTTAGGAATAAAAGTTTGGAATATTAATCCTAGCACAGAAGATGTTATTGACTTGCTTTCACGAAAAGAATTTAATTCATGATTTATCTATTTATCAGCATTTGTATTTCAAGCTTCTTGTTTGTCATTTTTAAACTATTTGATGTTTTAAAAATTAACACACTACAAGCAATTGTGTTTAATTATTTTGTTGCAGCAATCTTAGGTTTTTTCTTATCAGATATTTCTGTTCCTTTTCAAGAAATACCAAGTCAACCTTGGTTTTTAGGGGCTTTTTTATTAGGTTTTTTATTTATTGCAGTATTTAACGTGATGGCATTAACATCCCAAAAAAATGGATTGTCAGTTGCTTCGGTTTCTAGTAAAATGTCGGTTGTAATTGCAATTATTTTTGGAGTTTGGTATTATAATGAGAGTCTTGGTTATATTAAAATAATAGGTATTTTGTTAGCCTTAGTTGCGGTCTATTTAACATCTGTCAAAGAGAAAAAAGAAATAGTTCAAAAACGTATTAGCTTATTATTACCCTTATTATTGTTTTTTGGATCTGGTGCAATTGATACTAGTTTAAAGTATGTAGAAACTGCCTATGTTCAAGAAGGTGGAGTTCCTTTATTTTCTGCAACTATTTTTGCCTGTGCTTTTATTTTGGGAATCACAACCTTAATAATTCAAAAAGTAAAAGGGAAGTTTATTTTTAAATTTAAAAATATTCTAGGAGGAATTTTATTAGGGGTTCCTAATTACTTTTCTATCGTTTATTTATTAAAAGCTCTAAGTACTGAAGGAATAGAAAGTTCTACAGCGTTTACATTAAATAATGTAGGAGTCGTTATTTTATCAACCCTATTTGGATTATTAATATTTAAAGAAAAATTGATTCTTAAAAATTGGATAGGAATTGTAATCGCAATTGCTAGTATCTTAATGGTGATGTCGGCTAATGGATGATATTTATAAAACGATAGAAGAACCCTCAGAAGAAACTTTGTTTAAAGATAGAAACAGTAAGTTTTTTGGCTATGCTTTTCCTGTAAAATCGGAAGATGATATAAAAGCTTCTTTAGAGATTTTAAAAAAGAAACATCACTCTGCTAGACATTTTTGTTATGCTTGGCAGCTTGGCACTGAAATTATTCGATTTAGAGCAAATGATGATGGAGAACCAAGTAATTCTGCAGGAATGCCTATTTATGGGCAAATTCAATCGTTTGAACTAACCAATATTTTAATAGTATCAGTTCGTTATTTTGGAGGAACAAAATTAGGTGTGGGAGGTTTAATTAACGCCTACAGATCTTCCGCTAAATTAGCAATAGAGTCTTCAGTAATTGTTAAAAAAACAATTGATATATTATACCAACTTAATTTTGAATATGATTTAATGAGTAAGGTGATGAAGATTATCAAAGAAAACTCGATTGTTATCGAAAGCCAAAAACTCGAATTAGATTGTGAAATCATTATTTCTGTAAGAAAATCAGAAGCTCTAAAAATGAATCAAATTTTCGAAAACATTTATAAAGTTGAAATACGCTCTTTAGAAGTCTAATTTTTCTAGAATATAATCAGGGCACTTTGTGGGTTTGTTAGTTTCCATATTTATAAAAGCTAAAACAGAATTCCCTGTTGATATCTTTTCTTTATTTTGGTTAACAATTTCATAATCAAATTCTATTTTAACTAAAGGAGATTTTTTTAGCTCAACAGTAATTGTTAGAATATCATCGTATTTTGCAGACTTAATAAAATCAAAAGATAGCGAAATAACGGGTAGCATAATACCACTATCCTCCATGTATTTATAGGTAACTCCCAGACTTCTAAGCCATTCTGTTCTCGCTACTTCGAAATAAGTTGCATAATTACCATGGTAAACAACTCCCATTTGATCTGTTTCACCGTATCTTACTCGTATACTTGTAGAAAATTTTTTCAATTTTTGTAGAAATTAGAATTTTCATTCTACGTAAAAAAAAGTTAATAATCAATAGCAATTTGATTTTTTTATACTGAATTTTATTCACACATTTGTAAAGCTTTTGAGAAAGAAGCATACCCTAAGTAAAAAGAACAACAAAACAATTAATTCTCTATTATAGTTTATGACTAAAACTGCTGTTTCGGTATGGGATGAATGTCTATCTTTTATAAAGGACAATATTAAGCCACAAGCTTACAAAACATGGTTTGAACCTATCAAGCCAGTTAAGTTATCTGGAGAAGCTTTAACAATTCAAGTACCTAGTAAGTTTTTTTACGAATGGTTAGAAGAACACTACATTAAATTATTAAGAGTTGCTCTTGTTAGAGAATTAGGAAAAGATGCTAAATTAATTTACGATGTGCGTATGGAAAATACGTATAGCAGTAACCGACCACAAATTGTTAAAATACCAAGTTCTAATAGAGATCCATTAAAACCACAAAAAGTTTCGGTACCTGTTGAAGTTAGTAAAAGAGAATTAAGAAATCCATTTGTAATCCCTGGATTGCAAAAAGTAAAAATTGAATCTCAATTAAATCCTAATTACAATTTTGAAAATTTTGTTGAAGGTGATTCTAACAGGTTAGCACGTTCTGCGGGTATGGCAGTTGCAAATAAACCAGGAGGGACCTCTTTTAATCCATTATTAATTTACGGTGGAGTAGGTTTAGGAAAAACTCATTTAGCGCACGCTATTGGGGTTGATATCAAAGATAAATACCCAGACAAGACTGTATTATATATTTCATCAGAGAAATTTACACAACAATTTATTGATTCAGTAAAATCTAACACAAGAAATGATTTTATTCATTTCTACCAAATGGTCGATGTTTTATTAATTGATGATGTTCAATTTTTATCAGGAAAAACAGGTACACAAGATGTATTCTTTCACATATTTAATCATTTGCATCAAAACGGAAAGCAAGTTATTTTAACTTCTGATAAAGCTCCTGTTGATATGCAAGATATTGAACAACGTTTGTTATCTCGATTTAAATGGGGATTATCAGCAGAGTTGCAATTGCCAGATTACGAAACTAGAATTTCTATCCTTCAGAATAAACTATACAGAGATGGAGTAGAAATGGCAGAAGAGATTGTTGAATACATTGCCAAAAATATTAAATCTAATGTTAGAGAATTAGAAGGAGTTATCATTTCAATGATTGCTCAAGCATCTTTCAATAGAAGAGAATTCTCTTTAGAATTAGCAAAACAAATAGTAGATAAGTTTGTAAAAAACACCAAGAAAGAAGTTTCTATAGATTACATTCAAAAAGTAGTTTCAAAATATTTTGATATGGATGTAGTTACTTTACAATCTAAAACTAGAAAAAGACATATTGTTCAGGCACGTCAATTAGCGATGTTCTTTGCAAAAAGAATGACCAAAACTTCACTAGCAAGTATAGGCGCTCAGATTGGACAACGTGATCATGCAACTGTATTGCATGCTTGTAAAACTGTTGATAATTTGACGGAAACCGATAAGCAATTTAGAAAATACGTAGAAGACTTAACTAAGAAGTTGACGTTCTAAAGTTTAAAAGAGGTGTTACATCACTCTTAATTTCATCACATGAAAAAAATATTGATGGTTTGCTTAGGGAATATTTGCCGTTCTCCTTTAGCAGAAGGAATCATGCAATCAAAAGTTAATGATGATAAGGTTTTTGTAGATTCTGCTGGTATAGCTGCTTATCATGTTGGTGAATTACCTGATAAAAGATCTATTGAAGTTGCTAGGAAATATGGCATCGATTTAACCAACCAAAGAGCACGTAAATTTACTTCAAAAGATTTTACTGAGTTTGATTCTATCTATGCAATGGATAAAGAAAATTATCATAACATACTTTCTTTAGCAACGGATACTTCTCAAACTGAAAAAGTAAAAATGATTTTAAATGAAACGAATCCAAAACAAAATTTAAGTGTTCCTGATCCTTATTATGGAGGAGATGAAGGGTTTGAAAAAGTGTATCAAATGTTAGATGAAGCTTGTGAAATAATTGCAAAAAAATTATAAATGAAAGGAACGCTATACTTAATACCAACAACCCTAGGTGAAAATGAGCCTTTAGAAGTGATGCCATATTCTGTGAAGAAAATGGTAGAATTAATCGATCATTATATTGTAGAAAATGAAAAATCTGCTAGAAGGTTTATAAAAAAAATCACACCAAAAAAATCACAGCCTTCATTGACCATTATGAAGCTGGATAAATATGCAGAAGAGTTAGAAACGCGAACTTTTTTAGACGCCTGTGATCGTGGAATTTCTGTTGGTTTATTATCTGAAGCTGGAGTTCCAGCTGTAGCAGATCCTGGCGCTACGATAGTAAAATTAGCACATGAAAAAGGAATTAAAGTGGTTCCATTAGTTGGACCATCATCTATATTAATGGCTTTAATGGCCTCAGGAATGAATGGTCAGAATTTTGCTTTTAATGGCTATTTACCCATCGATAATTCAGAAAGAAAAAAAGCGATTAAGGATTTAGAAAAACTATCAAAAGAGAAAAATCAATCTCAAATTTTTATTGAAACTCCGTACAGAAATGAAAAAATGTTTACTGATTTAAAATCTGCACTTACTCCAGGAACTTTACTATGCATTGCTGTTGACATTACATTACCAGATGAGTATATAAAAACCTATTCAATAGCAGAATGGAAAAGTCAATCCCCTGATTTGCACAAAAGACCGGCTATATTTATTATTCAAAAGTAATTAAACTCCTGCTTTTCTATCAGCTTCTAGATTAGAGACATCATAGCCAGCAAATTTTTTCATATAAGATTTAATTGAAGAACCGTAAGCGTCTGAAAGGTTTCTATTACCATCGCTTCTCAAGTATTTTTTTACATTACCAGCACCACTTAGATGAGCAGCTGCTAAAATTCCTGATTCGGTGATTTTCACACCATTCATAACTTTACCGACACTTCTTTTAATGTCCTTTCTAAGAATCCATTTATTTACCTTACAATAAGCCAAGAAAGCTTGTTCTTGTAATTCTGGATTTTGTAAAAAACGATTGGTATTATATATCTTGAATCTCTCTAGAGTAGAAGCGCCAAATTGATATTTTCCTAGATATCCCAAAGTATTTATAACTGTATACTTCCCTTGAGATTCTTTAAAAGCCAAGGCTTCTTTAAATCCAACAAAGTCTTTTTGTAAATAGGGGATGTCTAATGACGATTTTGAAAAATTAGCTACAAGTTCTGGAGTAGCTTTTTCATTTAGAATTTCTGACCTTTCAATTGTATTGGATAGACCAAAAAATAATACGAATAAAAATAAAAAATTTCTAATAACTTAGATTTTCTGTTTTGCGAGCGCAAAGATACAACTATAATTATAATTAGCTGACAGTCAATTAGTTTAAATTTATTTAGAAATACAAATAATGGAATTTTACACCACCTTTACTGCGAAATTCTAAAGTAGGGGCAGGTATTTTTATAAAATTGATAACAGAAAAGACCGATTGTAAGAATTTCGATTTTGTCTTTATTTTTACTAAATCGATATCGAAACTCAAATAAAACTGTCGATATGGATTTTGAGTGAAATTATTGCTTGGTAAATTCTCACCATACAACATTCCTTCTGCTCCATAACCAAATGCAACATTTAACCATTTCGGAAAATTACTGTCTTTAGCAAAAGACCAAATGTTTGCAGACAGCCAATAGGTTTGTCCGTTGTAATCTTTAATAGATTGTTCTAAGAAATTTTCTCCAAGTGTTTCAGGACGTATGTTTGCAAACTCGGTTTGATGAAATGAATATTTTAGTTTAATTCGTTGTTCTCCCCAAAGTAACTCTTGACCGACCAGTAAGCTTGTTCCAGCAGCATTGGCAGCAAAATCACCCCAAGAGAACCCCCATTCTTCAGAAAATCCGTCCATTATTTCAACAGCAGTTAGAAAGGTAAAACCAGCGGTGGCTCCATAGACTAATTGATTTTTTTTACTGACTCCAGACCAATCCAGCAAATCCATTCCAATTTTTCCAATATAATAGGAAGACATGATATGGCCGACTTTATCCATTTGCTTCCATTGATTATTATCATTAACTAACTGAAAATTTGATCTTGGATAATCTGAGTACCACAATTTATCTAAAGCTAATAAAGTTACTCCAGCTAAAGCTGTTTCAGAAATAATTAAAGCATTTCTTCTTGATTTATTTAAGGTATCAGATTTAATCCAAAAGGAAAATTTTTGTTGGCTATATCCAATAGAACAGTATAAAAACATTAATATGAAAAGAGTCCTTTTCATTATCTATTAATTCCTTGATTATTTAACCAACGTTGATATTTTGCGGCGTTTCTATTGTGTTGTTTTAAAGTACTTGCAAAAGCATGATAACCAAATTTATCAATATTAACACACATGTAAAGATAATCGTGTCGCTCATAATTAAGTACAGCATCAATGGAAGTAATATCTGGCATAGCTATTAAACTTGGAGGAACACCATAATGTAAATAAGTATTGTAAGGAGATTCGATTTTAAGATCTTTATATAAGACTCTTTTTACTTCAAAATCCTGTCCAAATTGCTGTTTTAAAATATAAATAATTGTTGGATCTGCTTGTAAAGGCATACCTTTTTTAATACGATTCAAGTACAAACCGGCTACTCTAGGTTGTTCAACAGCTTTAGGAGTTTCTTTATATACAATAGAAGCAAGTGCCATTACTTCATTTGGAGTCATTTTTAAAACTTTAGCTTTTTCTAGTCGATTATTATTCCAAAACCGATTGTATTCTTTTAACATTCTGCTTCTAAATTTCTCTGCAGATGTGTTCCAGTAAATTTCATATGTATTTGGAATACAGATTCCTAGAACAGAGGCTTCGGTAAATTTATTTTCTGCAAGAAACAAACTGTCTTTAAAAGTATTTAAAATGGTTGTGGAATCTGCTTCTATTTGTTCAGCAATTCTTCCAGAGAATTTTTCTAAAGTATCTTGATTATTAAACGAGAGTTTAATCGGAGTTTGATTTCCGCTTCTTAATAGGTTTATCACATCATTTAAAGACATTCCTTTGGTAAGAACGTATTTACCAGCCTTTGGTTTAATAAACTTCTTTTTCTCAGCCAACCAAAAGAATTTGTTTTCATCTCCAATGAATTTAATTAATTCCTTTTTAATATCACCAATATTATCGTTAGAGCGAATATAGATTGCTCCATTTTTTTCAACGATTTCACCAAAAATAGTTTGATAGTACGAATAGCCTATAAGTCCAACTACCACAAGTAAGACAGAGATTATTGAAAGTATTAATTTTCTATTCATGGATTAATTGAAAGGTAAGTTCGTTTTTATAATTTCCGTTTACAAAAAGCCAATCTTTTTTATCACCGGTTTTAAGAAAGTCATAACGTGTAAATAATGCAATACTTTTTTTATTATCTGGAGTAATATTTGCAAATAATTGGTGTAAGTTCAGTTTTTGAAAACAATATGAGATTAATATTTCTAGAGCTTCTGAAGCAAATCCTTCTTGTTGAAACTTATGATTAATGACAATTCCAATTCCTGCTCTTTGATGCTGAGGATTAAAATCAAATAAATCAATCATACCTACTGAGTTGTTATTGGTTGTTTCTTCAATGATAAATCGAAGCTGTTTAGCTTCATAAATATCTAAATGAGAATTTTCTATGTATTGTTTTAATACAAATTTCGAAAAAGGAGTTTGTGTATGACTTACTTCCCAAAATTCAGTATCATTTTCTAAAGTATATAGAAATTCTAAATCCTCTGGTTCTAAGGCGCGTAATCTTACTTTTTTTCCTTCTAAAAACATGCTTAGATATTTATAGTTCCTTCAAAAACAAATTGGGCAGGTCCTGTGAGAATTACATTTTTATAAACATTATCAATAACATCAAAACTAACTTGTAATTTTCCGCCAACTGCTTTGAGGTTAACAACAGTTTCTGTAGTCTTACCAATTTTATGCGCAGCAATTGCAGCAGCTGTAACTCCTGTTCCACAAGCTAAAGTTTCATCCTCAACACCACGTTCATAAGTTCTTATATTAAAGGTATTTTTATTAACTTGTTGAATAAAGTTGATATTACTACCCTCTTTCCCATACACTTCATTTCTTAGTTTTCTACCTAATTCAACAACAGGATAATTCTCTATATCATCCACCAATTCAACGTGATGTAAAGTTCCGGTATTGGTAAAAACATGATCCTTATAAACCTCCACGTTGTCAACATCAATCATTTCTAAAGAAACAGTCGTGTCTTCATTAACTTTTGCATTATGTGGTCCGTCATATGCTGTAAAATTTGTTGAAGTATCAATAATGTTCAATTTCTTCGCAAATGCCACTGCACATCTTGCCCCGTTGCCACACATAGTTTGACTGCTATCTGGATTAAAATAAATCATCCTAAAATCTGATTTCTCGTCATTCTCAATCAGAATTAGCCCATCAGCACCAATACCAAAATGACGATTACAAAGATGTGTAATAAGCTCTTTGTTCTCTTTTGGAAAAATATCGTTTCTGTTGTCAACAAAAATGAAATCATTTCCGGCCCCTTGATATTTGTAAAAGGTAATATTCATAGCTTCCAAAGATACAAAAAAGCATGCCAATGTAAGATTGTTAAAACAGGGTTAAAATGCGTTAACATCTGTTAACTCTATTGATTAAACTATAAATATTATTAAATTTGATTGGATTATAAATTTATACAAAATGAAAAAGTTTTTTAGTTTTTTAAGTATTGCCATTCTTGGCGGTATTATCACTTTGGGAGGTTATAAAGCTTTTATTGAAAAACCAGTGGTAATAGAAAAAAGCAACGAACAGCCTTTGCAAACCTTTCAAACCAATTTCAAATCACCTGAGTTTGAAGCGAATTTGTCAACTTACTCACCAACAAGTTTTACGGAAGCTGCCGAGAAAACAGTTCATGCTGTTGTTCATGTTAAAAACACAGCAATTAAATCCTCAATTAATTCTTGGAACGATTTTTTTAATGGCCCTAGAAAATATGAACAAGTTGGTACAGGAAGTGGAGTTATCATTTCTGCAGATGGTTACATCGTAACCAATAATCATGTAATTGATGGAGCAACTAATTTACAAATCACATTAAATAATCAAAAAAAATATGAGGCCACATTGATTGGAACTGATTCTAAAAACGATATTGCTTTATTAAAAATAGAATCAGATGATTCTCTACCCTACATTCCTTTTTCAGATTCAGATAATGTTCGTGTAGGAGAATGGGTCTTGGCTGTTGGTAATCCGTATAATTTAACATCGACTGTTACCGCTGGAATCGTTAGTGCCAAAGGAAGAGATTTAGAAGGGAATGGGGATATCACAGATTCATTTATTCAAACCGATGCAGCCGTAAATCCAGGGAATAGTGGTGGAGCATTAGTGAATACAAGAGGAGAATTGGTAGGAATTAATACGGCCATTACATCAAAAACAGGTTCTTTTGTTGGATATTCTTTTGCTGTTCCTTCAAACATTACTAAAAAAATTATTGACGATATTCTAGAGTTTGGTTCTGTGCAAGAAGCAATTCTTGGTTTTGTTCCAGATTTAAGTATCGACTTAGATGGAGTTAAAATTGGTAATTTACCTGATGATAGTGGTGCTAAAATAGCAGGTTTACAATCTGGAGATATTATCAAAAGAGTTAATAATATAAAAATATCTAAGTTTTCAGAATTAAGTGGTCAGTTAAAAGCAAAAAGACCAGGAGAATATGTTGATATTACGGTAGAGAGAAATGGAAAGCAAGTGACCAAAAAAGTAAAATTAAGTAAGCGAGATACATTTGTTTCAAGGAATTTTGGAGTGATTTTAAAAGATTTAAATAAGAAAGAATTAAAATCTTTATCTATAGATACTGGTGTAAAAATTACTAGAAATGTAAATAGAGCCTTAAGTTATTATGGAGTAGAAGAAGGCTATATATTAGTAAGTATCAATAAAATTAAGGTTTCTAGCGCTGCATTTGCGGCTGAAACTTTAGATAAAGCTGTTAGATCCAGATCACCAATTAATTTAGAAATCATGAATAAAGATGGTGTGATAGAAAAATATAATTTGAAATAATAATTAGAAAGTAAGCAAACTCAAAATCCCAACAAACGTTGGGATTTTTTTAACTAATAATTTTTCACGAAATCGATTTCGTATTGTAAAAAAAAGAAATACTTTTGCACAAAATTTTAAAATTTAAGACAACAACACAACATGTCCAAAGAAAATAATTACGAAAACGAAGTTACTTCTCAAGCACAAGTTAGAAGAGCAACCACAGAATTTATCAATATTGTAAACGATTTATGGTATGATAAATCGATTGAGCTAGTTTTATTCAGAAATCCTTTAGTTGATAAACGTGCAAGTGAGGTTTTAAACTTAATCAATTATGCTAAAGAATTTGTTGCAAAACCAATTTCAATAACTGATGCTCTAGATATTGCTAGAGCGATTCAGCAAATTGAGCTTCCTTCTTCTAAGTTAGATATTGGAAAATTAGCTTATGAATGTTATTTAGATATTAATGGCTGTCAAGACAAAGTTGCCTTTGTAAAGAATCAGTTAAAAGATGCAACTGTAGCAAAAGATATTAAGCCAAAAGATGTTGTTTTATATGGATTTGGTAGAATCGGTCGTTTATTGGCAAGAGAATTAATGTCAAAAATGGGAAAAGGTTCTCAACTACGTTTAAGAGCGGTAGTCACTCGTGGAGCAATTAATGAAGCTGTATTAGAAAAAAGAGCTTCATTATTAAGTATCGATTCTGTTCATGGAGATTTCTTAGGAACGGTTCAGGTAGATGCAGAAAATGATGCTTTAATCATAAACGGTACCACTGTAAAAATGATTTCTGCGAATGTACCAGAAGATATTGATTACACTTCTTATGGAATTAATGACGCCTTAATTATTGACAATACAGGAGCTTTTAGGGATAAAGAAGCTTTAAGTAGACATTTAAAAGCAAAAGGAGCAAGTAAAGTTTTATTGACTGCTCCAGGAAAAGGAATTCCAAATATTGTTCATGGTGTAAATCATAAACAACACAATCCAGATAGCGTTGATATTTTTTCAGCAGCTTCTTGTACAACCAATGCAATTACACCAGTTTTAAAAGTCTTGGAAGATAATTATGGAATCAAAAAAGGACATTTAGAAACCATTCACGCGTATACGAACGATCAGAATTTAGTAGATAATATGCACAGTAAAAACCGTAGAGGTAGAGCTGCAGCATTAAATATGGTGATTACAGAAACCGGTGCAGGAAAAGCAGTAGCCAAAGCGTTGCCAGCTCTTGAAGGTAAATTAACTTCTAATGCTATTCGTGTACCTGTTCCTAATGGATCTTTAGCAATCTTAAACCTGCAATTACGTTCTGAAGTAACTACGGAAGCTGTAAACGCTTTATTAAAACACAATGCTTTAGAAGGTGATTTAGTTGAACAAATTCAATATTCTTTAGACGCTGAATTGGTTTCTTCTGATATTGTAGGAACAACCGCTCCATCAATATTTGATAGTAAAGCAACCATTACAGACGGAGATACTATTGTAATTTATGTATGGTATGATAACGAATATGGCTACAGTCATCAAGTAATTCGCTTGGCAAAACACATCGCTAAAGTGAGAAGATATACGTATTATTAGTAGTTAATAACTTGCTAACTTTTTAAACCCGAAACTTATTTGTTTCGGGTTTTCTTTTGATTATTTTTATCCATCCAAATTTTTTGTTTCAATGAATTCTGTCCAACAGCAAATCAATTCTTTACGAGAAGAACTCAATCAACACAATCACAATTATTATGTATTAGATAATGCAACGATTTCTGATTATGATTTTGATATCAAACTAAAAGAATTAGAAAAATTAGAAGCTGTCAATCCAGAATTTTTTGATCAAAATTCACCTACACAAAGAGTAGGAGGTGAAATCACAAAAAACTTTACTACCATTGTTCATAAGAATCGAATGTATTCTCTAGACAACTCATATTCTAAAGAGGATTTATTGGATTGGGAAAAACGTCTTCAAAAGAATTTAGGAAGAGAAGATCTAGAATATACTTGCGAATTAAAATATGACGGAGCTTCCATCAATCTAACTTATGAAAACGGACAATTCGTAAAAGCAGTCACTCGTGGAGATGGGTTTCAAGGTGATGAAGTAACCACCAATATTAGAACCATTAAATCGATTCCTTTAGTATTGAAGACGGACTTCGTCCGTGATTTTGAAATGCGAGGTGAAATTATTTTACCCTTAGATGGGTTTCGAAAGATGAATGAAGAAAGAGTAGAAAACGGAGAAGAAGAATATAGAAACCCAAGAAATACGGCAAGTGGAAGTCTCAAATTACAAGATAGTGGCGAAGTAGCAAAACGTCCTTTAGATTGTTTACTGTATCAGGTAGTCACCAACGAAAGAAAATATAAAACTCATTTTGAAAGTTTAGATGCCGCAAGAAAAGCAGGATTTAAAGTTCCAAACACAATCACTTTAGCCAATTCTATCGATAAAGTTTTTGATTTTGTAAATCATTGGGATCAAAAACGTCACGATTTACCTTATGAAACCGATGGAGTTGTCATCAAAGTAAATAATTTACAGCAACAAGAAGAGTTAGGATACACTTCTAAATCTCCACGTTGGGCTATTGCCTATAAATTTAAAGCAGCACAAGTTTCTACAATTTTAAATGAAATCACCTATCAAGTTGGAAGAACCGGAGCGATTACTCCTGTAGCAAATCTTGAGCCAGTTCAGTTAGCAGGAACTACGGTGAAAAGAGCTTCGTTGCACAATGCAGATCAAATAGAAAAATTAGATATTAGAATTAACGACACTGTTTTTGTAGAAAAAGGTGGAGAAATTATTCCTAAAATCATTGCTGTAGACTTTGCAAAAAGACCCGATTATTCGCAAGAAACAATGTATGCAACACATTGTCCAGAATGTAATACAGCATTAATTAGAACGGAAGGAGATGCTAAGCATTATTGTCCAAATACCTACGGATGCGCACCACAAATTACAGGAAGAATTCAGCATTTTATCAGTAGAAAAGCCATGGATATTGATGGTTTAGGAGGTGAAACAGTTGATTTATTACGAAAAGAAGGATTGATTGAAAATTACGCAGATTTGTATGATTTACGAGTTGAACAAGTGATTCCTCTTGAACGAATGGCAGAGAAATCGGCTCAAAATATGATTGAAGGAATTGAAAAATCTAAAGAGATTCCGTTTGAGAAAGTGTTGTTTGCATTAGGAATTAGGTTTGTTGGTGAAACAGTTGCGAAAAAATTAGCAAAACATTTTAAATCGATAGATAATTTAATGACTGCTGATTTTGAAACTTTAATTTCTGTAGATGAAATTGGAGATAGAATAGCAGAAAGCATTCTAGAATTTTCGAATGATTTAGGAAATATACAGCTTGTAAATAGGTTAAAATCATATGGAGTTCAACTTCAAGTTTCAGAAGAAGATTTAGCTAGTCAAACTGATAAGCTACAGGGAAAAGTATTTGTAGTTTCAGGAGTTTTTCATCAAATGAACAGAAATGAACTCAAAAAAGCCATTGAAGATAATGGTGGAAAAGTTAGTTCTTCCATTTCTAAGAAAACAGATTTTATAGTAGCTGGAGATAATATGGGACCTAGTAAAAAGACAAAAGCGGAAGATTTAGGAGTTGCTATTATTTCTGAACAAGAATTTATTGAAATGATTAACTAAATAATTATGAAATCAACTAAATTAATAACAGCTTCAATTTTCTTTTTATTAGTGAGTGTTGCAGATATCTATGCAATAGTTGTTGGCAATCAAGAAATTGAAATGATTGCAAAACCATTAATTACAACATCTTTAGTCATTTTGTATTTATTGTCAGTTTCTAAACCTAATTTTTGGTATGTTTCAGCCTTGTTATTTGCGTTTTGGGGAGATGTATTATTGTTATTTCCAGATCAATTTTTTGTATTTGGGCTGGCTTCTTTTTTGTTAGCACATGTTTTATTAATTACAGTTTCTTCAAGATTTTTGCAACAAGTTTCTAAATTAAGAATCCTAGTGCATTCGCTTCCTTTTGTTGTTATTCTAGCTGTCTTGCTATACTTGATTTATCCAAATTTAGAAGAACTCTTAATTCCTGTAATTATTTATGGAATTGTAATTTCTGTATTTGGGGTAGTTGCTTTTTTGGTCTATACAAACGATAAATCTATCGCCAATTCATGGTTGTTTTTGGGAGCACTAATTTTTATACTTTCAGACAGTATTTTGGCTATTAATAAATTTAGTCAATCTTCAGAGTTTTTTGGAATTGCAATAATGATTACTTACATCATTGCTGAATATCTAATTTGTAAAGCCATGATTGCAAAGACAAAATAAAAAACGATTCTAAAATTTTTTTCCAACAATCGGAATGTCTTTTCTGCTTAAGGTTAATAAAGCAGCACTGGCAAGTAGGGTAATAATAGCACTCATAAATAATGCTCCGCCATCATTGTTATGGTCAATTCCTAAAATAGTGATGTGAGACATTATTGCACCAGACATGGTTCCGAAAGCTAATAATGCACCTAGCCAAGTTTTCTTAGGTATAAAAAGTAGGATAGAAGCAATAAGTTCTATAATACCAGTTCCAATTCTCATAGCAGCTTCATTCTCTCCTGCTATGGTGGTAAATAAATCGATGCTTTCTTGGGCTCCTGTAAACTTAAAAAATAAGGTTTGCAACATAATAATAGCCGCCACAAGTTTCAGTACTAATGAGATATATTTTTTCATGATAATTGATTGATTGTTGCAATTTTAGACGCGAAAAAAATAAACCCTTACAAAATGATAGTTTTCTCTGAAGTTGTTTTGTTGTTATTTTCATCAAAGTAAAAATCGACTCTTCCTAAATTAAGTCCGTAAGCACCTACCTGATTTACTAGCATATTTTCATTATTTAAATTTTTTACAAGCGTTGGTTTTGGTAAAAAAGTATGTGTATGTCCACCAATAATTAAATCAATATTTTTTGTTGTAGCTGCTAATTTTAAATCAGAAATCTTATCAGGTTCCTTATAATTATAGCCTAAATGAGATAGACAGATAATTAAATCGCAGTTTTCTTGATCTTTGAGTTCTCTGGTAATGTCTTGTGCAATTTCAACAGGATTTAAATACTTAGTTTCTTTGTACATTCTTTTATTTACCAATCCATCTAATTCAATCCCTAAGCCAAAAACACCAATTTTAATTCCGTCTTTATAGAATATTTTATAGGGTTTTACATGGGTGTCTAAAACGGTGTTTTTAAAATCGTAATTCGCAGAAACAAAGTCAAAATTTGCATTGGGAAGCTGTTTGTAAAAACCATCAATAGAATTGTCAAAATCATGATTTCCTATTGTAGCAAGATCATATTTTAACATGCTCATCAATTTGAATTCGATTTCTCCACCAAAATAATTAAAGTACGGAGTTCCTTGAAAAATATCTCCTGCATCTAATAATAATGTGTTTGGATTTTCCTTTCTAACTTGTTCCACTAAAACGGCTCTTCTTGCTACGCCACCTTTATTTGAATATCTATGATGGCTCTCATCAAAAGGTTCTATTTGACTGTGAGTATCATTCGTGTGCAATATGGTAATATGTTTTTGCTTTGTTTCACAAGATTGAAAAGTTAACCCTCCGAAACCAGCTAAGGCAGCTCCAGCTGCAGTTTGTTTGATGAATTTTCTTCTCTTCATTTTTTGATTTTATCTATGGTCACTGATCGGAGTCGAAGTGATTTTAAATGTTTGTTACTTTTGATATGTGACTTCGAGAGCACTTCGACAAGCTCAGTATAACACCTCAGTCACCTTTGCTTGTTGTATTTTGGTCACTGAGCGGAGTCGAAGTGACATTTAAATTTCATTAGTCTTTAATAATTACTCTCTGATCTAAATTTGCCACTAAAGTATCTTTACTCTTAAAATACTCTTCAATAGCATTTCTAATTAAAAAATTACTTTCATACAAACTTTCCGGATTCACAAAAAAGTTCATTTCATCACCTCCTTTTTGTAAGTAATTAGATGTTGCAACAAAATAGGTTCTATTGTTATTAAGAGGTTTTCCGTTGATTTTTATGGTATAATTTCCATCATTTATAATAAATTGCACATGCTTAGAAAGAGGATTGGCTTTGTTCTCAGCAACAAAATATTCAAACAATTCTTCTACTTTTTCATAGGTTAACTCAACTACAACAAGTGTATTATCAAAGGGCATTAACTCAAAAGCATTTGATACTGTTACATTTCCTTTATAGATTCCAGATCGGATTCCGCCATAATTTGACATCGAAAAATCGACTGTTTTACCCGTTTCTTTTTTAAAGAGCTCATTTGCTTTTTCATACGACAAATCAGCAATTAAATTCCCTAAAGTGCTTTGCAATTTCCCGTCTGTTCTCTCTAAGTTTTTTGGTGCATAAGAAAGTATTGTAGATATTTCTTCAATCATTTTATTCTTGTAAGGAAGAAACTTTTTAATGTAGGTACTGTCTTGTTGTATTTCTGGATTAATAGCAGTTGTCTTTGCAGTAACTTTATCAACTCGCTGATTGTTTTTTTTACAAGCAATACATATAAAAGTTAGAAAGAAAAGAATCCAAATTTTTTTCATGAGAACACAATTCGTTTTAATTACATTTGTGATGACAAGATAGTTTTTTTGAATCATTCAAAGTATGTTCAGCTCTAAATTAAAACATCATTTTATCAAAAAAAAAATTGATAAGTTATCAAAAGCTTTATCAGTTCAGGTCAATGATACAAACCAAAAAATACAAAGTGTAGCTATAATTACACAGAATGATTTTTCTTTAGAGTATGATTTTCAAGAGATTTTAATTGAACGTTTACAACTGAGGAATCCAAGAATTTACAGTTATAGAAAATTTAATAAAGATGATGAAAAGTCTTACAAACACTTTTCTGAAATTGATTTTGATTGGAAAGGTGAAGTTGTAGAGCCTAGTTTGCAAAGTTTTTTAGACGAACCCTTTGATCTTTTGATTTGTTTTTTTTCAAAGAAAAATATTTTTTTAGAATATACTGCTTTAGCATCAAAAGCTACATTTAAATTAGGCTTATCAGGGTTGCATCCTAAATTGTTAGATATTCAAATTAATACAGATGCTTCTAACGTAGATGTCTTTTTTGAAGAAACAAAAAAATACTTACAAATAGTAAAGAAACTTTAAACGTTTAAAAATTAAACAAAGCCTAAAAATCTGTAAAATTAGGTTTTAATTCAGTTTGTCAGTCTTTAAATTCTATTGAAAAGAGTACTTTTGTACAATAAAATAAATGTAATTCTTATGCAAAAATTTGTAGGAACCGGAGTCGCAATCATAACACCTTTTAATGCTGATAAATCAGTAGATTTTGTTGGACTAGAGAAATTAGTAAATTACCAAATTGATAATGGAATCGATTATATTGTTATCAACGGAACTACTGGAGAAAGTGCCACGGTTACTAAAGAAGAAAGACAACAAATTATTAAATCAATTGCAGCTACAAACAACAAACGATTACCTTTAGTTTTAGGTATTGGAGGTAATAATACTATAGCTGTTGTTGAAGAATTACAATCCGTAGATTTAAGCCATATTGATGCAATTTTATCGGTTGCACCATACTACAGTAAGCCTACTCAAGAAGGATTTTATCAGCATTTTAAAGCTATAGCTCTAGCGAGTCCAAAGCCAATAATACTATACAACGTTCCAGGAAGAACTGCAAAAAATATGGATGCTGCAACGACAATTCGTTTAGCAAATGATTTTGAAAATGTAATTGCAGTGAAAGAAGCTGGAAATAATGTGCAACAATATTTAGAGCTTATAAAAAATAAACCTAAAGACTTTTTAATTATCTCAGGAGATGACGATTTAGCATTAGCTGTTGTTTTAGCAGGAGCCTCAGGTGTTATTTCTGTCATTGGACAGGCATTTCCAAAAGAATTTTCTCAACTGATTAATTTAGGGTTAGAAGGGAAAAATAAAGAAGCTTATGAGATTCATTTTAAACTGATGGAGATTATTGATCTAATTTTTACTGAAAATAATCCAGCGGGAATTAAAGCTGTTTTAAAAACATTAAAACTAACTTCAGATGAAGTAAGATTGCCATTAGTAAAAGCATCTGAGCAACTTCAAAAAGAAATTGCTAATTTTGTAGAAAATTTACAATAAAAAATATGTTATCAAAAATAATTGAAGCTGCTTTAAATAAGCAAGTAACTGTAGAAGCAGAATCCTCTCAAGTATATTTAGCAATGGCTTCATGGGCTGAAACTTTAGGTTTTGAAGGTGTAGCAACATTTATGTATGCACATTCAGATGAAGAACGTCAACACATGCTAAAACTTGTCAAATTTATTAATGAACGTGGAGGTCATGCAAAAGTATCTCAACTAAATGCTCCGCCACTAGAATTTGGTTCCTTTAAAGAAATGTTTGAAAACTTATTTAAACATGAAGTATACGTTTCAAAATCGATTAATGATTTAGTTGACATTACCCTACAAGAAAAAGATTATGCAACACATAATTTTTTACAGTGGTATGTTTCTGAGCAAATAGAAGAAGAAGCTTTGGCTAGAAACATCCTAGATAAAATCAATTTAATAGGTGATGATAAAGGTGGTTTGTACTTGTTTGATAATGATGTAAAACGTTTGATTGGAGCGCCTGCAGCACCAGAATCAAATTAACAAACATTTAATATCCTTTTATTATTCATTTAAGACTATTAATGCTTACTTGCCAACGTTATTTTTATTACAAAAAAGCGTTTTAGTAATCCATTTAAAATCCTTATTTTTGCCGAATGCGTAAAATCAAAATTTTAGCACTAATTTTTTCCGTTACTCTACTATTGAATTCATGTGGAGAGTATCAACGTACCATAGGAAAAGGTACGATGGAAGAAAGATATAATTTAGCTATTAAAAAATACGAAGCTAAAGAATATAGCAAAGCGATCCGACTATTTGAAATTGTAACGCCTCATTACCGTGGTAAACCTCAAATGGAACGTATTCAATTTATGGTAGCACAATCTAATTTTAATGAGAAAAGCTATGCTTTATCTGGTTATTATTTTGATAGGTTTACTAAAAATTATCCAAAGAGTTCTAAAAAAGAAGAAGCGTCATTTTTATCTGCTTACAGCTATAAGTTATCATCACCTGTATATAGTTTAGATCAAACGGATACTAATAAAGCATTATTAGCTTTTCAGTTATTTATTAACGATTATCCTAATTCAGATAGAATTGAAGAAGCCAACAAGCATTTTAAAGAATTGCAATTTAAGCTAGAGAAAAAAGCTTTCGAGATTGGTAAAACGTATTATAGAACGGCACTTACAGATTACAGAAATTATAACTCTGCAATTGTTGTTTTTGATAATTTAATAAACGATTTCTTAGGAACTTCATTGAAAGAAGAAGCTTTATATTACAGATTTAAAGCATATCATGATTTGGTGATTGTAAGTTCTCAAAGAAAAAAAGAAGAGCGTATTAAAGATGCTATTGCAGCATACGATAAATTTAAAAGAAACTTCCCTAAATCTAAGTTTATGGAAGATACAGATAAATTACTATCTGAGATAAAAGACGAACAAAAACAGTTAGCAAAGAGTTAAATATGAACTATAAAGAAACAAAAGCTGCAGTAACAACTATCACTTACGATAAGGATATTATTGAAGCTCAAACAGAGAACATCTACGAAGCAATATCTATTATTTCTAAAAGAGCTGTTCAAATTAACACTGATTTAAAGAAAGAATTGGTAGAAAAATTAGAAGAGTTTGCTACCTACAACGACAGTTTAGAGGAAGTTTTTGAAAACAAAGAGCAGATTGAAGTTTCTAAGTTTTATGAAAAATTACCAAAGCCTACTGCCATTGCTATTGAAGAATGGTTAGAAGGAAAAGTATATCACAGAACTCCAGAGACTGAATAATGTCTATTCTAAGCGGTAAAAAGATTCTTCTTGGCATAACTGCCGGAATTGCCGCTTATAAAACGGCCAGTTTGGTTCGTTTATTTATAAAATCTGGGGCAGAAGTTCAAGTTATTATGACACCTGCCTCAAAAGATTTTATTACTCCACTCACACTTTCTACACTTTCCAAAAATCCTGTTCATTCTACTTTTTATGATAAAGAAGAAGAAAACGAATTATGGAACAATCATGTTGATTTAGGTTTATGGGCAGATTATATGGTGATAGCACCAGCAACTGCAAATACCTTGTCAAAAATGGCGAATGGAACTTGTGATAACTTATTGTTAGCGACTTATCTTTCAGCAAAATGTCCTGTATATTTTGCTCCCGCAATGGATTTGGATATGTACATCCATCCATCTACAAAAACTAGTTTAGAAAAACTTCAGAGTTTTGGAAATATTATGATTCCTGCAACTAGTGGTGAATTAGCTAGTGGATTGGTTGGTGAAGGAAGAATGGCAGAGCCAGAAGATATTGTTGCTTTTATGGAAGGTGACGTGCTTTCAAAGTTGCCTTTAAAAGGAAAAAAAGTTTTAATTACTGCTGGACCCACATATGAAGCTATCGATCCAGTGAGATTTATTGGGAATCATTCTTCAGGTAAAATGGGATTTGAAATTGCTAAATCAGCAGCAAATTTAGGCGCTGAGGTTTTTTTAATATCAGGGCCAACTCATCAAAAAGTTAGTCATTCTCTTATTCATCGATTTGATATTGTTAGTGCAGAAGAAATGTATCTAGCTTGTCAACAAAAATTTTCAGAGGTAGATATTGCTATTTTGTCTGCAGCAGTTTCTGATTATAGACCAAAAAATGTTGTTACAGAGAAAATAAAAAAGAAGGATAGTTCGTTAGAGATAGCATTAGAGCCTACAAAAGATATTTTAGCTTCATTAGGTGCTGTTAAAAAACATCAATTTTTAGTAGGGTTTGCTTTAGAAACAAACAACGAGCTAGAAAATGCGATGTCTAAACTCGAAAGAAAAAATTTAGATGCAATTGTTTTAAATTCATTAAAAGACAAAGGAGCGGGTTTTGCAACGGATACAAACAAAATAACTTTTATTGATAAAATGAAAGCACAAGTTTCTTTTGATTTGAAATCAAAACCAGAGGTTGCTATCGATATTATGAATGAAATATTAAAAAGATTCAATGCGTAACATACTAGTACTTTTTATTTTTTTCTTTTCATTGGCAATGAATTCTCAAGAATTAAATTGTCAATTGATCATTAATGATGATCAAGTTACTGGGTCTAACCGACAAGTTTTTAGAACTTTAGAAACCACAATTTCTGAATTTGTAAATCAGAAAAAATGGACTAGTAAAACGGTAAAACCGCAAGAGCGTATTAATTGCGCTATGAATATCATCATTACAAAAAGAGATAATAACTCTTTTGAAGGTTCCATACAGATTCAATCTACAAGACCCGTTCATGGGACATCATATCAAACACCTATATTAAATTTAAGAGATAACGATTTTACTTTTCAGTACAATGAATTTGATCAGTTTATCTACAACCCAACCACCTTTGATTCTAACTTAATCTCTATGATTACATTTTATGTATATGTGATTTTAGGAGCAGACGCAGATACTTTTGCTTTAAATGGGGGAGAAACTTATTATAGACAAGCAGAAAATGCGATGTTACAAGCACAGCAAAGTGGTCTATCAGCTTGGGCTAATCAAGTCGGTGTTCAGAATAGATTTCAATTGATTGATAATTTATTATCTCCAAACCTTAAACAATACAGAACCATTCAGTATAATTATCATAGAAATGGTTTTGATTTACTTTCACAAAACAAAACAAGAGCAAAGCAAACCATTGAGAGTAATATTATTTCACTAGATCGCTTATTTAATAAAGTGATAGGAAATCCTTTAATTAGAACCTTCTTTGATGCTAAATCAGATGAAATTGTAAATTTATATTCTGATGGACCTAATACTAGAACAAAACAACGTTTATTAGTAGTACTTCAAAAAATCTCACCAAATAATAGTAGTAAGTGGAGAAAAATTAATTAATTTTAATTTTCAAAATCACAAGACTTGCTCGCATCAATATCCATAAAAAATTATGCATTAATCAATGAACTACACATTGATTTTTCTTCTGGTTTGTCCATTATCACTGGGGAGACAGGAGCAGGAAAGTCTATTTTATTAGGTGCTTTAGGCTTGGTTTTAGGAAATAGGGCAGATACATCAACGTTAAAAGATGCAGATCATAAATGTATTGTAGAAGCTAATTTACATATTGGGAAATACAATCTTCACCATTTTTTTGAGTCGGAAGATTTAGATTATGAATCAAATACCATTATCCGTAGAGAAATTCTTCCTTCAGGGAAGTCGAGAGCTTTTGTAAATGACACTCCGGTTACACTTACTGTTTTAAATGCTTTGCGATCTAAATTGATTGATATTCATTCGCAGCATCAAACAATGCAACTGTCTAATCAAGAATTTCAGTTTCAATTGTTAGATGCTTTTGCTAAAAATGAAAGTAAGCTTGCATCATATCAAAGAGGATTAGAAAAATATACCATTTCAAAAAAGAAGTTAGAAGAATTACAGCATAACCAACGAGAAGCAAACCTTCAGTACGATTATAATTTACATCTTTATAATGAGTTGGTGGAAGCTAATATTGTTGAAGATGAACAGATTGGTTTAGAAGAAAAACTAGAAAAAATAAATAATGTTGAAGATATTAAGTTAAATCTATCAGAAGCATTACATATTACAAACGATGAAACTATTGGAATTCAAAATCTTTTGTACACCTTAGAAAATAGATTGCAAAAGATAGCTCCATTTTCTAAAGAATATCAAGATTTATCTGAAAGAATCACCAGTGTAAAAATTGAATTAGATGATATTGTTGGAGAGTTAGAGACTGCTAATGAAAGTGTAGATTTTAATCCGTCAGAAGCTGAGCAATTAAATGATCGTTTACAATTACTATACAATCTTCAGAAGAAGCATTATGTAAATTCTAATGAAGAATTATTAGCGATTCAAGATAAATTATCAGAAAAAGTAAGTATTGTAGAAAATGCAGAACAAAGTATTTTAGCACAAGAAAATGAACTAAAACAAATCACTGATAAATTAGATGATTTAGCGACAAAAATATCAGAAGCTAGAAAAAAAATCATCCCAAAACTATCAAAAGAATTAGAAGCGATCTTAGATAATTTAGGAATGTCACAGGCGCGTTTTTCAATTAAAAATTCTCTATCTGAAAACTATTTTAAAAACGGAAAAGATACTTTACAATTTTTATTTTCTGCCAATAAAGGCGGACAGTTTGGAGAATTAAAAAAAGTAGCTTCTGGAGGTGAATTATCGCGAATAATGTTAGCGATTAAAAAAGTTTTATCTGAAAACAGTCAATTACCAACCATCATATTTGATGAGATAGATACGGGTGTTTCTGGAGAAATATCCAATAAAATGGCAAGTATCATGTCAACAATGAGTGAGCAAATGCAAGTGATCACCATTACTCATTTACCACAAATTGCAGCCAAAGGGAATCAGCATTACAAAGTCTATAAAGAAGAAGTAAATAATAGTACTACAACAAGTTTAAAACAATTGTCTGCAGATGAAAGAATTGTTGAAATTGCAGAAATGTTAAGCGGAAAAGATATTTCCGATAGCGCATTAACACATGCTAGAGAATTGTTAAATTAATCGATTATATTTGTCCACAATCAAACACTAAATTTTAAGAGATGTCTTATAACTTATTAAAAGGAAAAAAGGGAATTATTTTTGGAGCATTAGATGAAAATTCTATTGCTTGGAAAACAGCTGAGAGAGCACATGAAGAAGGAGCAGAGTTTGTATTAACAAACGCACCAATTGCTATGAGAATGGGAGCTATTAAAGAGTTAGCTGAAAAAACGGGTTCTCAAATTATTCCTGCGGATGCAACTTCTATGGAAGATTTAAATAATCTTGTAGAGCAATCCATGGAGATTTTAGGAGGGAAAATTGATTTCGTTTTACATTCAATCGGTATGTCGGTGAATGTTCGTAAAGGGAAACATTATACTGATTCTAACTACGATTTTACAACCAAAGGTTGGGATGTTTCTGCAGTTTCTTTTCATAAAGTAATGAATGTTTTATACAACAAACAAGCGATGAATGAATGGGGAAGTGTTGTTGCTTTGACCTACATGGCAGCACAACGTGTTTTTCCAGATTATAATGATATGGCAGATAATAAAGCCTATTTAGAAAGTATTGCACGTAGTTTTGGATACTTCTTCGGAAGAGATCATAAAGTTAGAGTGAATACGATTTCTCAATCTCCAACTCCAACAACCGCAGGAAGTGGAGTAAAAGGATTTGATGGATTCCTAGCCTATGCAGAGAAAATGTCTCCTTTAGGAAATGCTACTGCTTTAGAATGTGCAGACTATACAATTTCATTATTTTCTGATTTAACAAAGAAAGTGACGTTACAGAACTTATTTCATGATGGAGGTTTCTCTAATATGGGAGTCAGTGATTCAGTGATGGATAAGTTTGTTGATGAAGAATAAAAAACAAAATATAATTTCATAAAAACGCAAACTGAAAAGTTTGCGTTTTTTTATGCTATTTTTACGCTTCTAAATTGAACAATACACATGGGTTTTTTTAAGAAAATAGATAAAGTACTTTTGTCTTCTAAAGATTTTAATTTGATGGAAAGAACAGAAGTAGATATAGAAATTGAGGAAAATATAAAAAAAGTTGGTATCGATAAATATGCAACTTCAGATTATGCTGATTTATATCTTAGAACTAATGAATTAGGAGGTTTTCTAATTTTGGAAACCATTACTGTTAGTGCAACAAATCTAAAGAGTAAAAAAGGAACTAAACTTACTTTTCAGGGTAATAATGAAAGTTTAACCTTTGAATCTGATGAGAATAAAATTGAATCTGATTTTTCTGAAGCTGTTAATAAATCGATTACAAAAATCGATTATAATATAACTGAAGATCAAGTAAAGAAGATTGAAGACAAAATATTTGATACCTTAAGTTTTGAAATCAATCAGAAAAAAATTGAATTATCAATTTTAAAATAATAAGAAAGTGAAACTATCTTATTCTATTATTATCCCAGTTTATAATCGTCCAGAAGAATTGGACGAATTATTGGCTAGTATACAACATCAAGAGTTTTTAGGTTCTTTTGAAGTTTGTATAATAGAAGATGGCTCTGATTTAAAAAGTAATTTAATAGTTGAAAAATATACCAACAAGCTTTCAATAACATATTTTGAAAAAGAAAATTCTGGCCCTGGTGATTCTAGAAACTTTGGAATGAAGCAAGCCAATGGAAATTACTTTATCATTTTAGATTCTGATGTTATTCTACCTAAAAATTATCTTTCTATAATAGATAAGCAGCTAGAATTAAATTTCACAGATGCTTTTGGTGGACCAGATGCTGCTCATCCAAATTTTACACCTTTACAAAAAGCTATTAATTATTCGATGACTTCCTTTTTAACCACAGGAGGAATTCGTGGTAAGAAAAATGGTTTTGGAACTTTTCAGCCAAGAAGTTTTAATATGGGACTCTCTAAAACTGCTTTTGAAAAAACAAAAGGATTTTCGGATATGAGAGCTGGTGAAGACATCGATTTGACTTTTCGTTTGTGGGAAGAAGGATTTAAAACACAATTAATTGAGGAGGCTTTTGTATATCATAAACGAAGAAATTCTATTGCAGGTTTTTTCAAACAAACGTTTGAGTTTGGCACTGCAAGACCGATACTTAATAAAAAATATCCACAATCGGCTAAACTTACCTATTGGTTTCCGAGTTTGTTTATTCTAGGATTTGATTTGAGTATTTTGTTGTTAATTTTTGGATACTGGCAATTGGCTATTTTATATGTAGCTTATTTTGTTTTTGTTTATGCAGATTCAACAGTTAAAAACAGAGATTTCAAAGTAGGGTTTCTAAGTATTTTCACTTCTCTAACACAGTTTATAGGATATGGACTAGGTTTTTTAGAATCTCAACTTTTTAGAAATAAGAAATGATTCGTTACTGCGAACCTTTTCGTTAGCAAAAGAGAGAAATATTTTTGAGATGAGATTTCTCAATCGTTTTATAAACTCATTTCGAAATGACAGCTATTAAAGACTATTCAAAGTTTTTATTTTTAAATCATCCATAGATTTTGAAGTAGTTTTAAACTCAATTGTAATTTCTTCATTGGGCAATAAATCAAAAAAATTATCAGAGAAATGCCCTTTCTTTTTTGAAGACAAGAAAATATCTTTTTGTAAAACAGTACTTTGTAAAGTAATAGAAAATCCGTTTTCAGTCTTTATAATTTTCTTTTCTATGCTAGCTTTTGGTAATTCTAAATCTTTTGGTTTTGCAAAATAGTACAGTGATTTAGACTTGTTAAACTCAATTACATATACATAACCCGCTTCATAAATATCTACTTGAGGTATGTGATATACTTTCTGACTAGAATTTGCTTTCACTATAATCTCTTCAGAATTAGACCAAATTTCTTTACCGTAAAAATCAATGATTTTTAGTTGTAATGTCCCTTTTACATCTACCAATGAATCGTTAATGATATACGTATCATAATCGTATTTGGTTTTCTCTGTTGAGATTAAAATATTTTTAAACGATTTTTTTGCTTTGTAATGCAAGGCTTTCCAATTCCCGAAATAATCAATACTAGACCAAGAAATTGATGGCCAGCAATCATTTAGTTGCCAAAATAAACTTCCCATAGTAGTTGGTTTTGCTCGTCGTTGTGCTTCTATACCCATAGTAATTCCTTTGGCTTGTAACAACTGACTTACATAAACATAATCTTCATCATTTGTAGGAACTAGATAATCACGTTTCATGTATTCATCAATCAATTGAAACCCTCTTAAATGTTTTTGATGTGATTTGATAGCATCAGTATGAATATCAATTCTGTCTTTTTGATTGATATAATTGATGACTTCTGCACTTGGAAACGACTGAAATCCAAATTCACTCATAAACCTAGGAACATTTTGTTCAAAATGCTCAAATGGATATGCATCATGCCAAACCCACCAATCGTGTGCATCACCTTCCGTTTTGTAATTGGGGTTACCACGTCCGTACTTTGGAGAACTTTCCCAGTAAGAAGTAGTACTGAATTCTTCTACCACATTGGGTAAAATGGTATCAAAAACGGCTAAGTAATCATTCCAAATTTGTTTTTTTTCATCTTCTGATCTTCCATTCTGCCAGCCCCAACGTTTCCAACCTTCAGCGTTTTCATTATTTCCAGCCCATAAAGCGATACTAGCATGATTTCGTAAACGTTTTACTTGTTCTTCAGCTTCTTTTTCAATGTTTGCTAAAAATTCTTCATCACCAGGATACATAGCACAAGCAAACATAAAATCTTGCCAAACTAGAATCCCATTTTCATCACATAAATCATAAAAAATAGCATTCTCATAAATACCGCCACCCCAAACACGTAACATGTTCATATTCGCATCTACTACGTCATTTAAGAGCTTTTTATAGTGTTGATCTGTTACTTTGTTTTGAAAACTATTTTGCGGAATGTAATTTGCGCCTTTTGCATACACAGGAACATCATTTACCTTAAAATAAAATGATTCTCCAATGGAATCTTTTTCGCTAATTAATTCTAGGGTTCGCAATCCTTTTTTTACAGAAATCGCATCTAAAATTTCCTTCTTGTTTCTGATAATGAATTTGATATCGTATAGATAAGGTTCACCTAAATTATGTGGCCACCAACGTTTTGGGTTGTTGATTCCAAACAAAATATTGTATGTTTTTTTATCAAATTCAATATCAAGACCATGTGTTGCAATTTTAGAGTTGTTTATTAAGACGTCAACAAAAAGTTTTGTGTTCTCAAAGGCATTTATACTAATGTCGGCAGAAATTGTAGCTAATGAATCACTAAGATGTAACTGCTTCACATAAACATCTTCAATTTTTAAAATATCATATGCTTTAATGTACACGTCTTTCCAAATCCCGAGGGTATTTAATTTTGGTCCCCAATCCCAACCGTATTGGAATTGTGCTTTTCTAGTAAATATTCTATTTCCTTCAGGTAAATTGTACCCTAATTTTTTCTTTCCTTTTTCTTCAGCTATTGAACTCCTTTCAAATTCAATCTTTAATTCATTTTTTTCTTTTAAAATTGATTTTACTGATACCTCAAAGTGACGAAAAGCATTGTTAGTTGATAGCAATAAACTGTCATTCACGTACACTTTTGCATAGGTGTCTAAGCCTTCAAAATTAAGTTCAATATGTTTTTTAGAGAGTATCTCTTTATTAAGTTGAAAGATGGTCTTATAAACCCAAGAAGAATCCGAAACCCATTGAACTTTCTCTTCATTATTTAAAATAAATGGGTTTTCGATGATTTTGTGTTCTAATAAATAGCTAAAAATATTTCCTGGCACTGAGGCGGATTTCCAAACAGAATCATGTTCACTTTTAAATTCCCAATTGGTATGTAATTTTTGAATGATTGGTTTTTCTTCTGAAAGTTTACATCCAAAGAATATTAATAATGCAAGAATAAATAGTAAATTACGCATTGCTGATTTTTTTTAAAATCTCTTTCATCGTTATAATATCAGAAATTGTTTGTGGTGTATTTCCAAAATATGAATCATTCATAGGATCCATGACTTTTGATGCAGAAGTATGAATTTCTCTAAATCCCGCTTCTTTAAATAATGTACAATTCTCAGCATTAATTCCACTTCCTGGCATGATGATAATTTTGTTATCAGCAATATGTTGAAGTTTCATTAATAAATCGATTCCGTCTTTAGCTTTTTCTTGTTGACCAGAAGTTAAAACTCGGTCAACTTCAATCTTAACAAGTTCTTCAAGGGTTTCTTTTGGATGTAATACAACATCAAAAGCTCTATGAAATGTATAAGACAGTGGTTTAGAAAGTTCAACTAGTTCTTGAGTTCTTTTAATGTCTAAAGAATTATTAGGATGTAAAACTCCAGAAACAATTCCCGAACAACCTAATTCTTTACAACGTAAAATATCCTCTTTCATAATTTCAAACTCCTCATTTGAATAAGTGAAATTTCCACTTCTAGGACGAATTAATACATGAACAGGAATGGTAAGTTCGCTCATTACTTTTTTGAGTAAACCATAAGATGGCGTAATACCGCCAACCGATAATTCACTACATAATTCTATTCGATGCGCACCAGCTTTTTCTGCATTGATAGCGGATTGATAAGAGTTTGCACAAATTTCTAGTTTCATTTATACTTAATTTACTTGTGCTGAACTTGATTCAATAGTTCAGTATCTTTTATTTGTCATTGCGAGGATGTCAGTTCGAGCGCAGTCGAGAACAAAATCCGTGGCAATCTCATCATGAGATTCCTTCATTCCATTCGGAATGACAGTTTTTATTCGATTATAATTTCATCAATAAACGTCCATGCTTTGTGACCTGCTCCTTGTTTTTCATCCTCAATGATTCCATAATTCTTAACCACTATTGATATTTCTGTAACCGAAATTGATTCCATGGGATAGAAATACTCAACTAATAAATTATTGCTCTTCTTTATTGTTCTAATATCATTGATTGTTTTTCCATCTTCAAGCTTCATGCTAAACCCTATCACTTTGGGTGCATAAATCCATTGACCATTTCCGTTGTAGAATCGTGTAGAAACTGAGTTAATTTTTGTTGGTTTGTCAAACTCAATAGTAATCTCTATATCATCTCCAGAAAACCCTAGCCATTCTTTATCACCATATCGTTTGTTATTTCCAGAGATTCCATTGATTAAGGCTTCTTTACCTCCGGCATTATAAGCAGGATGTGGTTCTTTATCAATCGAGATTTTTGCCCCAACCCCTTTATGTAAACTAATTTCCTCTTCAAAAGTATTTCCTAAAATTTTGTTTCCGTCTTTTACAACAGCTTTTATCGTCATAGAAAAAGTCACATCAATCAGATTTGAATATAGCTTTGATGGTTCAGTATCATCAGTAGAATAGTAGATTTGATAGGTGTCAGAAGTAGCGGACAATTTATAACTCAAAATACCATCAGAATTTACGAGTTCACCTTTTACCTCATAAATATGATTGGCATAATTAACGTCTAATTTATCTAATCTTTTTTGATAGAACTCTAGTCGTTTTATAAAATCGTTATAATCTCTACTTTCTGGAGAAGACCAAATTACCTCACTTAAGGCTATCATTCTTGGAAAAGCCATGTATTCTACTTGCTTTTCATTTGACATGTATTCTGTCCAAACATTTCCTTGAGCTCCTAATACATATTTAGATTCTTCTTCATTGAGTTCTTCAGGAATTGGGTTAAAATTATATACTTTTTCTAAGGGTAAAAATCCGCCAATAGCTATAGGTTCATTTTCATTGTCAGATTGATAATGATCAAAATAACAATGAGACCCGGGAGTTAAAATCACATCATGACCTTCTTTTGCAGCTTGAACAGCACCGTTTGTTCCTCTCCAAGACATGACAGTAGCATTAGGAGCCAAACCTCCTTCTAAAATTTCATCCCAACCAATAATTTGTTTCCCTTTTGAGTTGATGTATTTTTCTATTCTTGAAATAAAGTAACTCTGCAAACCATGTTCATCTTTTAAGTTATCTTTCTTAATGAGTTTCTGACAATGGTCACATTTTTTCCAATTGGTTTTTGGAGCTTCATCACCACCAATATGAATGTATTTTCCAGGAAACAAGGCTACCACTTCATCGATCACATCTTCTAAAAATTTGAAAGTATTTTCTTTCGGACAATAAACTTCTTCAAATACGCCCCATTTGGTTGCTACTTCAACTTGTTCTCCTGTGCAACCTAATTCTGGATAGGCAGCAATAGCAGCTTGTGAATGGCCAGGCATTTCAATTTCTGGAATAATGGTTATTTGTCTTGTAGAAGCATAGGCAACAACTTCTTTAATTTGTTTTTGGTTATAATAACCTCCGTATCGTTTTCCATCAAATTGATGCGGTTGATCACTATAATGTCCGATTAATGTTTCATTTCTAAAAGCAGCAATTTCTTGTAGTTTTGGGTATTTTTTAATTTCAATTCGCCAACCTTGATCTTCGGTTAAATGCCAGTGAAACGTATTCATTTTTAATCTAGACATCAGATCTATATATTTTTTTATAAAATCAACGGAGTAAAAATGCCGTCCTACATCTAAATGCATCCCTCTATATTTAAATTGAGGTTCGTCTTTAATCTCTATACATGGAATTGCAATCGATTTTGAATCTGAATTTATGGGTAATAGTTGTAATAGACTTTGTACAGCGTAAAAAACACCTTTAGAAGTTTTTGCAGAAATTAAAATTTTATTTTGTGTTATTTTAAGCTGATAACCTTCATCGTTTTTAATAGATAAATCATTAATAAATATAATTTGATTATTACTTTTATTTGAAGGTAGTTTTAAATTATAAGTTTCTAAAAAATGCGAATTCAAATAATTAGCTACATCCTGAAACTCACCAAAAGTTTCAATTGCAGTAGTATTATCTAAAATAAAGACTCCTTTTTCAATTTTCTGATACAAAGGTTTTGGAATAATTGCTATTTCTTCAACCTGACTAGATTGTTCTTTACAACTAAGAAATAATAACGCAATCAAAAAAAGTATATAATAAGGATGTTTCATTTTTAGTATCTTCGAAACATAAAAATAAGAATCTCAACTCAATGAAGTTTAAATACCTTCTATTATTTGTTTTTACAGCTACTTTTTTATCGTGTAAAGACAAAGAAATCCCTTCTGTAGCAACAAAATCGAACCCATTAATTTCTTTTGTAAATCCGTTTATAGGAACTGGTGGGCATGGCCATACCTATCCGGGAGCAACGATGCCATTTGGAATGATGCAATTAAGTCCAGATACTCGTTTAGATGGTTGGGACGGATGTTCTGGATATCATTATTCTGATGATGAAATATATGGATTTTCTCATACACATTTGAGTGGAACAGGGGTTTCTGATTATGGAGACATTCTTTTGATGCCTACAAATGAAATTAATTTTAATAATGGAGCAAATGGCAAGAAAGGGTATAAATCGAAATTTTCTCATGAGAATGAAGTTGCAGAACCAGGTTATTACAAAGTTCATTTAGACGATACAAATATTGATGTAGAATTGACAGTTTCTAAAAGAAGCGGAATACATCAATATCAATTTCCAGATTCCGAAAATCAAATTGTTATCTTAGATTTATTGCATCGAGATAAAGTATTGGAGGCAAAAATTGAAAGAATTTCAGATACAGAACTTTCAGGATATCGTTTTTCAGAAGCTTGGGCTACAGATCAACGTTTGTATTTCAGTATCAAAACTTCGCATCCTTTTAATGATATGTTGCAATCTCCGCCAAAAAAAGGAATGGCAGGAGCTCAAAAAATTGCCTTAACTTTCAAAAATCCAAATAATGAGCCTGTATATATTAAGATAGGAATTTCAGCTGTTGATGAAGAAGGTGCCAAAAACAATCTCGATTCAGAAATTGGAAATAAAACTTTTGATCAAATTAAAAAGGAAGCTCAAGATGTTTGGGAAAAGCAGTTAGAGAAAATTGTCATTGAATCTGATAACATTGATTACAAAACAAATTTCTATACTTCCATGTATCACACCATGATTGCTCCAAACCTGTATCAAGATGTCGATGGTCGTTATCGTGGAATGGATTTAGAAATTCATGAAACCAAAGATTTTGAGTACTACACAGTTTTCTCTTTATGGGACACCTATCGTGCTGCGCATCCATTATATACAATTCTAGAACAAGACAGGACGAATGATTTTATCAATACGTTTTTAGCAAAATATGATGAAGGCGGTATTATGCCTATCTGGGATTTAGCAGGAAATTATACCGGTTGTATGATTGGTTATCATGCAGTCCCAGTAATTGCTGATGCTTATATGAAAGGAATTCGTAATTATGATACTGAAAAAGCACTAGAGGCGATGAAACATTCTGCTACTAGAGATAAACTTGGATTGAATTCCTATAAACAGTTTGGCTTTATACCGGTTGAAAAAGAATCTGAATCAGTTTCAAAAACATTAGAATATGCTTATGACGATTGGACGATTGCTCAAATGGCAAAGTACATGGGAAAGGAAGATGATTATAAAACCTATTCACAAAGAGCTCAATATTATAAGAATATCTACGACCCAGAAAGTCAGTTTATGAGAGGTCGTTTTAGAAATACTTGGTTTGCACCTTTTGATCCTAGCGAAGTTAATTTTAATTATACAGAAGCCAATTCTTGGCAGTACAGCTTTTATGTTCCTCAAGACATTAGTGGATTTATGAATCTGTTGGGTGGAAAGAAAAGTTTGGAAGATCAATTAGATAAATTATTTGTAGCTAATTCAGAAACTTCAGGACGTCATCAAGTTGATATTACTGGGTTAATTGGACAATATGCTCACGGTAACGAGCCTAGTCATCACATGGCATATTTGTACAATTTTGTCAATAAACCACATAAAACGCAAGAGAAAGTTCATCAGATTTTAACTGAGTTGTATACCAATACTCCAGACGGAATTTCTGGAAACGAAGATTGTGGCCAAATGAGTGCTTGGTATGTTTTTTCATCCATGGGGTTTTATCCAGTTACACCTGGAAGTAATACTTATATAATTGGAACTCCTTTATTTCAGAAAGCAACCATAAACCTTGAGAATGGTAAACAATTTACCATTGCAACTAATAATTTAAGTGATAAAAACATCTATGTTGAATATGTTTACTTGAATGGAAAGACACTCGATAAAACGTATATAACTCATAGTGATATTATAAACGGAGGGTCATTAGAATTTTATATGACAGACAATCCTGCAGTTTGGGGAAGTAGAGAAGGACAAGAACCAAAAACGGAAATTAAAGAGCATACAATTGTACCTGCACCATTTATTTCAAAAGGAGAAGTAGCCTTTAAAGGAAAAACAGAGATTGTATTAGCATCCGTTGATAAGACTTCTACTATTTTTTATTCTTTGGATTCTCAAATTAAGAAATATGAAGCACCCTTTGTAATCTCAGAAAAATCAACATTGAAAGTCTATGCAGAAAAAGAGGGTGTTAAAAGCGCAACAATCACAACGAACTTTTTTAAGATTGATCCAAATGTAAAAATTGAACTGAAGACGAAGTACGCAAACCAATACAATGGAGGAGGAGAAAATGCTTTGATTGACGGTATTTTAGGAGCAGATGATTTTAGAACTGGAACCTGGCAAGGATACTGGGATGAAGATGTTATCGCAATTGTCGATTTAGGAAGTACAAAACAAATCAATGAGATTGAAGTTGATTTTTTACAAGATCAACGCTCATGGATTTTTCTTCCTACAGAAGTTGAATATTTAATTTCTTTAGATGGAAAAAACTATCAATCTATTTCTAAGAAAAAAATGAAAGATATACTTCCTATAGAAAATGTAGAAATTGAAAAAGTAGCTACTTCATTTAAAAATAAAAAAGCACGATATGTAAAAGTGATTGCCAAAAAACTAGGAGAGCTTCCTACTTGGCATCTCGGTCATAAACACGATGGAAGGTCTTGGATCTTTGTTGATGAAATTCAAATTAAATAATAATTTAATAAGTAAGCTTAAATATAGTTATAAATCTAAAGGTCATTTCGAGAGCCTCAATGACCAAATTAAAGTTTTTAGCTGACTAAGGTTATATATTGATCCTGTCGAAATACTCTCATAGTTACAAATGAATATCAAAGTCAAGAACGAATAAAATGAAAAGAAGAAAATTTATACAAAATGCATCACTATCTACTTTGGGTGTTGTAGCAACTGCAGCAATCGTAAGTTGTAAAACTGAAACAGAAACTACAGCGATTGTAGCAACTAGTAATGACAAAGTTGTAAAACCTTTAGTAATTGCAACTTGGAAAACAGATTTAGCTGTGGAAACTGCCGCTGAAGTCTTAGAAAAAGGAGGTTCTGCTTTGGATGCTGTTGAGCAAGGATGTAGAATTGAAGAAGCGAATGAAAAAGGACAATCGGTTGGAAAAGGAGGTTTGCCTGATAGAGATGGAGATGTTACTTTAGATGCTTGCATAATGGATGAAAAAGGGAACTACGGTGCTGTTTTAGGTGTGAAAAATATTAAGCATGTTATTTCTGTAGCCAGAAAAGTAATGGAAGATACACCTCATGTAATGTTAGTGGGTGAAGGCGCAGAAAAATTTGCAGTTACAAAAGGTTTCGAACGTGAAAATTTATTGACTGAAGCTTCTAAAAAAGCTTGGGAAAATTGGAAAATAAAATCAGAATATAAACCGATTATTAATATAGAAAATCACGATACTATTGGCATGTTGGCAATTGATAAAAATGGTGATATTTCTGGCGCTTGCACCACTAGTGGATTGGCTTATAAAATGGCAGGTAGAGTAGGAGATTCTCCAATTATTGGTGGTGGATTGTTTGTGGATAACGAAATTGGGGGAGCTTCAGCAACGGGATTAGGAGAAGAAGTTTTAAAAACAGTCGGAAGTTTTTTAATTGTTGAACTCATGCGTCAAGGTAAAAGCCCACAAGAAGCTTGTGAAGAAGCAATAGGTAGAATTGTAAACAAACCGGGTAAAGATTTTAAAAACTTTCAAGTAGGTTATATAGCTGTCAATAAAAAAGGAGAAACTGGAGCCTATTCTATTCACGAATGGTTTAGTTATAACATTTATAAAGACAAAGAAAATAAAAATATTAAATCAGATTATTTTAACAAAGTCTAAATATGAAGCAACAAAATCAATCCTACGGAAGTGCCTTTTTATTAGTGACTTCACTCTTTTTTTTATGGGGGTTTATAACTGTTTTGGTCGATTCGTTAATCCCTAGAATTCGAGAATTATTTACCCTAACATATTTTCAAGCTGGATTGGTTCAGTTTGCTTTTTTTGGAGCTTATTTTGTTTTGTCAATCCCAGCAGGATTTATCCTTTCTAAAATTGGTTATAAAAAGGGAATTGTTTTAGGATTAGCAACAATGGCTATTGGATGTTTTTTGTTTTATCCAGCAGCATCTTACAGAGAATTTACGATCTTTTTAATGGCTTATTTTACCTTAGCTGGAGGAATGACTATTTTACAGGTAGCAGCAAATCCATATGTAGCTGCACTTGGATCAGAAGTTGGGGCATCTAGTCGTTTAAACTTATCACAGGCATTTAATTCGCTAGGAACAGCAATAGCACCAATCATAGGAGCGATGTTTATTTTGAGTGAAAAAGTAAAAACGAGTGATGAAATTGATGCTTTGTCCAACACCGCAAAAGAGGCTTATCTTATTTCAGAAGCTTCTGCTGTGCAAACTCCTTTTTTAGGAATTGCAGGTTTTATCATTCTTTTAGCATTGGTTTTTCTCTTTGTGAAATTGCCTACAATACTTCAAAAAGTTCCAAAAGGAGGGTATCAAAAATTGCTAAACAAACCATCTTTGGTTATGGGAGCTATTGGAATCTTTCTTTATGTAGGAGCAGAGGTAGCTATTGGTAGTTATTTGGTGAATTATTTTATTGATTTAGAATTATCTCAAGCAATTCAGAATAGTGAAACGATGCGAAGTCTTTCTGAAACCTTACTCGGAAATAGTATTGTGGAGGTAAGTAATCTAGCTATTGTAGGAGCTTTTGTGACTTTTTATTGGAGCGGAGCGATGGTTGGTAGATTTATAGGAGCTTATTTGACTAAGATTATCAAACCTGCTAAGGTGTTGAGCGCATTTGCAATTGGAGCATTGGTCATGATTTTCATTTCTATGTCAACAACAGGATTTGTAGCAATGTGGAGTATTTTGGCTGTTGGATTGTTTAATTCAATTATGTTTCCAACTATTTTTACTATGGCAATAGATGGCTTGGATGATTTAAAACCACAAGCTTCAGGGGTTCTATGTACTATGATTGTAGGTGGAGCAATCATTCCTCCTTTATATGGGAAATTGGCCGATCATTTTGGATTTAAATTAGCTTTAATTCTTGTAGTTCTTTGCTACGGTTATATTTTCTTATATGGAAGAATTAAACTTAGAAATCCTTAAAATCATGTAAATAAAAAACCCAAAACTTTGTTTTGGGTTTTTTATTATTCATAAGCGAAGCTTACTTTTTCTTTCCTTGTTGATCTTGAGCTTGTTTCATTGCATCGTCTAAACGTTGTCTAAACTTACTCTTTTTCTTTTCAGGACGTTTTTTGTTTTCTTCAATCTGAGCGTGAATTTTATCTTCATCAATCACATAATTTTTAATTACTAACATAATTGTAATCGTTAGTAAGTTAGAAATAAAGTAATACAAACTTAAACTACTTGCATAGTTGTTAAAGAAGAACAACATCATAATAGGAGAGAAGTAAATCATATACTTCATCATCTTACTCATATCTGGCATTCCTTCTTGTGTTGGTGCTTGCATATTCATTTGCTGACTCTGATTCATTTTCATGTAAAAGAAAATAGCAATGGAAGCTAAAATTGGAAATAAACTTACGTGATTTCCATAAAAAGGAATTGTAAATGGTAAGTTAAAAATTGTATCATATGATGATAAATCATCTGCCCATAAGAAGCTTTCTCCTCTCAATGCAATATTAGATGGAAAAAACTTAAATAAGGCAAAGAATACAGGCATTTGTAATAATGCAGGAATACAACCCGACAACATACTAACACCGGCCTTTCGTTGTACGGCCATGGTTTCTTGCTGACGCTTCATTGCATTTTCTTTTCCTGGATATTTCTCGTTAAGTGCATTTAATTCTGGACGGATCACTTTCATCTTAGCACTAGATACATACGATTTGTAAACCAAAGGAGACATGATAATTCTTACAACAATGGTCATTAAAATGATAATCAATCCATAATTACCCATAAAGCCTTCTAACATTCCAAAGATTGGAATAAAGATCCATCGGTTAATGGTTCCAAAAATCCCCCAACCTAAATCGGCAGTTTCTTCTAAATCTGTTCCTTCGTAAGCTTTTAATCTCTTGTAGTTTGAAGGTCCATAAAACCATTTCATATTATAGTTTAATTCTCCATTGCTTAATTCTAAAGGAGTTTTTAAACTATATCTTTTTGTAAAAACACTGTCTATTGCTTCATCCTTAACTAAATCTTCTGATGCTATTGCAGCATTGCTAAAAGGTTTGTCAGTTAATAATATAGATGAGAAAAAATGTTGTTTATAAGAAACCCAATCTACGTTGTTTACAATATCATTATTATCAGCGTTAATATAATCTACTTCATCTTCAGCTTTAAAGTAGAAATAAGAGTACATGGTGTTTTCTGTACGTAAACTTTTTTCGTGACGATATCCTTTTAATGTCCAATCTAAATTAATAGGATTTGAAGAATTGATGATATTGCTTAGTCCTTGCGATCTAACTGCAAAATTAACCATGTAATCATCGGTCATTTCGTATCTGTATTCTAAAAACTGATTTTCTGAAACTTTTAGTTTCATAGACAGTACTTGTGTATTACCGTTTTTAGTTACCGATGGTTCAAAGAATAAATCTTTTGTATTTAAGATTCTGTTATCGGTAGTTCCAAAGTTGATATTAAAACTAGCGTTGTTGTCTTTAATCATATGTAAAGGCAACGAATCAAATGTTTTGTATCCTTTAATTAAAGCCTCAACTATTTGTCCACCTTTATTATCAATTCTTAATAATAATTTATCATTTTCTATAGTGGTTGTTCCTTCTGTACCTTTAATGACACTAGAAGCAAAAGAACCTAATTGATTCTGTAAATTGACTTGTTTTAGAGAGTCGTTTACTAAAGGTGTAATTGTAGTTGCATTAGAATTAGTATTCGTTTTAGTAGAATCGATTACCTGTTCTGTAGATGTTGTTGCGTTTGGATCAACTTCTGGTTGAGAAGAATACATCCAGTAGAGTAGAATTCCTCCTATAAGAATCATTCCTATAAAGGAATTAACATCGAATTTTTTTTGTTCCATATATTTAAAATGTCAAATTGTCATTTTTGCTTTCTTTGTTTTAAAAAAGCGATGACAAATGTAGTAAAAATGCCTCCTTGTTAAAGGAATATCATCAAATTAATTAGTGCTTGTATATAGTACAAACAATATTCCCTTTTTAAAATTGAGGTCTAATAGTGTCAATTTATTTAGAATGTTCTAATACAGCTTTTACGAAATCTACAAATAATGGATGTGGATTTAGCACGGTACTTTTATATTCTGGATGATACTGAACACCAACAAACCAAGGATGACTAGGGATTTCTATAATTTCAACCAATCCAGTTTTTGGATTTACACCAGTAGCTAGCATTCCTTTGGCTTTAATTTGCTCTAAGTAGTCATTATTAAACTCGTAACGATGTCTATGACGTTCGCTAATCATTGTTTTTTTGTAGGCTTTTAATACATTAGAGTCTTCAGAAATTTCACAGTCCCAGGCACCAAGACGCATCGTCCCACCTTTTTTAGTTACATCTTTTTGGTCTTCCATTAAACTAATCACAGGATGAGAAGTATCTTCGTTCATCTCACTAGAATTAGCATCTGTAAGACCTAAAACATTTCTAGAGAATTCTATAACAGCCATTTGCATTCCTAAGCAGATTCCTAAAAAAGGAATGTTATTTTCTCTGGCATATTGTACTGCTTTAATCTTTCCTTCAATTCCGCGATCCCCAAAACCAGGAGCCACTAATATTCCATCCAATCCTTTTAATTGATCAGTTACATTTCCGGGAGTTAAATCTTCAGAATGTATCCAACGGATTTCAACTTTTGTTTCATTAGTAGCACTTGCATGTATTAATGCCTCTGTAATTGATTTGTAAGAATCTTGTAATTCAACATATTTCCCAATCAAACCAATTTCAACATTAGAAGTTGGATTTTTATATTTGTGTAGGAAGTTATTCCAAGCGGTTAATTGTGGTTTGCCTTCAGAAGATAAATGTAGTTTTTTCAAAACGACAGCGTCTAAACCTTCTTCAAACATTAAATTTGGAACATCATAAATGGTATCGGCATCAATAGATTGAATTACATCTTCTTGTTTTACATTACAAAATAAAGCCAGCTTTCTTTTGATATCTTCAGAGATTTCATGTTCTGTTCTACAAACTAATACATCTGGATTAATTCCACTTTGCATTAAAGTTTTTACAGAATGTTGTGTAGGTTTTGTTTTTAATTCTCCGGCTGCTGCTAAATATGGAATCAATGTTAAATGAACTACGATTGCATTTTCTTCTCCCAATTCCCATAAAAGCTGACGAACAGATTCTATATAAGGTAAGGATTCGATATCACCAACAGTTCCACCAATTTCAGTAATAACGATATCGTAATCACCTGTATTTCCTAAAATTTGGATACGATGTTTAATTTCATCGGTAATATGAGGAATCACTTGAACTGTTTTCCCTAAGAATTCTCCTTTTCTTTCCTTATCTATAACCGATTGATAGATTCTTCCTGTAGTAACATTATTAGCCTGTGAGGTAGGAATGTTTAAAAAGCGTTCATAATGACCTAAGTCTAAATCAGTCTCAGCACCATCATCAGTTACATAACACTCACCGTGTTCATAAGGATTTAGCGTTCCTGGATCTATATTAATGTACGGGTCTAGTTTTTGAATTGTTACAGAAAATCCTCTTACTTGTAAAAGCTTTGCGAGTGATGCTGCTATGATTCCTTTTCCAAGTGAAGAAGTTACGCCTCCAGTAACGAAAACGTATTTGGTGTTTTTCATGGTTTTCTTAGGTTTGAGCAAAAGTACTAACTCTTGTTTTTCTCACAAACAAAAACAGCAAAAATCAATCAACAAAAGTGCTTTTTTTTAACAATTAAAAATATTTTTATTTTTTTTAGAAATACTATTTGTGATAAATAAAAACAGTTGTATATTTGCCCACGCTTTTAACGAGCTAAAATCGTAGAGCAAAAATAAAATATTAAGAAGATTTTAAAAATATAGATAATGCCAAAAAGAACGTTTCAGCCATCAAAAAGAAAGAGAAGAAACAAACACGGTTTCATGGAAAGAATGGCTTCCGCTAATGGTAGAAAAGTGTTAGCTCGTAGAAGAGCAAAGGGAAGAAAGAAATTATCTGTCTCATCAGAATCTAGACCAAAAAAATAATGATTAACAATTGTTAATAATATAGGTGTTGCTTTTTTAAGTAACACCTTTTTTTATACCCTATTGCGAAGTATTTTTACAAACAGAAAAAAATTATCACATCAACATGCCAAAAAGAGAAGACTTAAAATCCATTTTAATTATCGGTTCTGGTCCTATTGTAATTGGTCAAGCTTGCGAGTTTGATTATGCAGGATCACAATCTTTACGTTCTTTAAGAGAAGACGGAATAGAAACGATCTTAATCAATTCTAATCCAGCAACCATCATGACAGATCCATCTATGGCCGATCATGTGTATTTGTTGCCTTTGACGACCAAGTCAATTATAAAAATTTTAAAAGAACACCCACAAATTGATGCAGTACTACCAACTATGGGAGGTCAGACTGCCTTAAACCTTTGTATCGAAGCTGATGAAAAAGGAATTTGGGAAGATCATGGAGTTAAGTTAATTGGTGTTGATATTGATGCGATTAATATTACTGAAGATAGAGAGAAATTTAGAGAGTTAATGTTGAAAATTGGAGTTGGTATGGCTCCACAAGCAACAGCGACGTCTTTTTTACAAGGAAAAGAGATTGCACAAGAATTCGGTTTTCCTTTATGTATTAGAGCATCTTATACTTTAGGTGGAGCAGGAGCAGCGATTGTATATGACGAGAAAGATTTTGACAAATTATTGCGGATGGGATTGGAAATTTCTCCAATTCATGAGGTGATGATTGATAAAGCCATGATGGGCTGGAAGGAATATGAGTTGGAATTATTACGTGATAAAAACGATAATGTAGTTATTATCTGTTCTATCGAAAATATGGATCCAATGGGAATTCATACGGGAGATTCTATCACAGTTGCTCCAGCGATGACACTTTCTGATAAAACCTATCAGATTATGCGTGATAAGGCAATTTTAATGATGCGTAGTATTGGTGATTTTGAAGGTGGATGTAATGTGCAATTTGCCGTTTCACCTGATGAAAAAGAAGATATTATTGCCATTGAGATTAATCCACGTGTATCTCGTTCTTCTGCATTAGCAAGTAAAGCAACCGGATATCCGATTGCAAAAGTAGCGACAAAATTAGCTATTGGTTATACTTTAGATGAGTTAGATAATCAGATTACGAAATCTACTTCAGCTTTATTTGAACCTACATTAGATTATGTGATTGTGAAAATTCCTCGTTGGAACTTCGATAAATTTGAAGGTTCAGACAGAACTTTAGGTTTGCAAATGAAGGCCGTTGGTGAAGTAATGGGAATTGGACGATCGTTCCAAGAAGCATTACACAAAGCAACTCAGTCTCTAGAAATAAAAAGAAACGGATTAGGAGCTGACGGAAAAGGATATACAAACTACAATCAAATCATTGATAAACTAACGAATGCCTCTTGGGATCGCGTGTTTGTGATTTATGATGCGATTGCCATGGGAATTCCTCTAAGTCAGATTTATGATATCACAAAAATTGATATGTGGTATCTTAAACAATATGAAGAATTATTCCAATTAGACAAAGAGATTTCTAAATATACAATTGAGACTTTAGATAGAGAATTGTTATTAGAGGCAAAACAAAAAGGATATGGAGATCGTCAGATTGCTCATATGTTAGGATGTTTAGAAAGTCAGGTATATACCAAAAGAGAAGAATTAAATGTACAACGTGTTTACAAATTAGTGGATACTTGTGCAGCAGAATTCACAGCAAAAACACCCTATTATTATTCAACTTTTGAAAATTCAGTAGAAACTGCTTCAGGAGAAACCTATGTTCATAACGAAAGTATAGTTTCTGATAAAAAGAAAGTGATTGTTCTAGGCTCTGGTCCTAATAGAATCGGACAAGGAATTGAGTTTGATTACTGTTGTGTTCATGGAGTATTAGCTGCAGCAGAATGTGGTTATGAAACGATCATGATTAATTGTAATCCAGAAACCGTTTCAACGGATTTTGATACCGCAGATAAACTATATTTTGAACCTGTATTTTGGGAACATATTTATGATATCATTCGTCATGAAAAACCAGAAGGTGTGATTGTTCAATTAGGTGGACAAACTGCTTTAAAGTTAGCTGAAAAACTAACCAAATATGGAATCAAAATCATAGGAACTAGTTTTGAAGCACTAGATTTAGCAGAAGATAGAGGAAGTTTCTCTCGCTTATTAAAAGATAATAATATTCCATATCCAGAATTTGGAATTGCAGAAAACGCAGATGAAGCTTTAGCCTTGGCAGACGAATTAGATTTTCCAATTTTAGTACGTCCATCGTATGTATTAGGAGGTCAAGGAATGAAGATAGTCATCAATAAAGAAGACTTAATAGAGCACGTTGTTGATTTGTTGCGAAGAATGCCAAATAACAAATTGTTATTAGATCATTATTTAGACGGCGCCATTGAAGCAGAGTCAGATGCGATTTGTGATGCAGATGGAAATGTGTACATCATCGGAATTATGGAGCATATAGAACCTTGTGGAGTACATTCAGGAGATTCTAATGCAACCTTACCAGCCTTCAACTTAGGTGATTTGGTAATGCAACAAATTATAGATCATACGCATACCATTGCAAGGGCTTTAAAAACAGTTGGGTTGATTAACATTCAGTTTGCTATCAAACACGATATTGTGTATATCATTGAAGCAAATCCAAGAGCTTCTAGAACCGTTCCTTTTATTGCCAAAGCCTACAAAGAACCGTATGTAAATTATGCAACAAAAGTAATGCTAGGAGAGAAGAAAGTAACTGACTTTGATTTTAATCCACAGTTAGAAGGATATGCAATTAAGCAACCTGTATTCTCATTTAATAAGTTTCCGAATGTCGATAAAACATTAGGACCAGAAATGAAATCTACAGGAGAAAGTATCTTGTTTATTGATAGCTTAAAAGACGATGACTTTTACGATTTATACTCGAAACGTAAAATGTATTTGAGTAAATAAGTAATAAAATCAATTTTGTTATTCCTGCGAAGGCAGGTATTTATAGCTAACGATTAATTTATGCTGTCGTAGCATCCCAAAGGGAGCTATGCAATATATACCTTGTTTTGGCTTGCTTTCTTTTTTTTTAATTATTAGTTTTCATTTTTAGTGTGATTTCTCCAATATTGTAAGCATATATGGAAGCAGGAAGAAAAGTGAATTTCAAATCTTTTATTTCTTTCATTCCTATTTTATCAATTGAAGTGATAACAGCAGCTTCAAATTCATTTTCTTCACAAAATTTAATTAAACTTTTCAATTCTTGAGGTTTATCAAAATATCGGTTACTCCATTTAATTTCCACTCCCCAAACAGGTTTATAATTTTTGTCATCCACTAAAACAAGATCTACTTCCCCTTCATTCCTCCCATCTTTCCATCTAGCATATGTTAAGTCCAGTTGCTCTCGATGCATCCATTGTGAAAGAATTGCTGTTTCCACCATGTTTCCCATTTCTTGGTCTGTTTCACTTATGGGAGAAAATAAAGCAGTGCGAAGTGATGGATTGGTAAGATATACTTTGAAGCTCGTTATTCTTTTTAATCTTTTTGCATTGACTCCAACCTTATTTAATACCTTAATTAGGAAAGCCGATTCTAAGTATTCTAGATATTTTTTTAACGTATCCTTTTGAATTCCACTTTCCTTAGACATTTTTTCATACGAAAATTCATTTCCAGTATTATATGCTATATATGTAAAGAATCTGTTTAATTCTTGTACATCTTTGATTCCGTATAAGCTAGGCAAGTCTCTAAGTAAAACTTTGTCTACAATATCGTTTTTTACATATCTACCCATATCGCCTTGTATTTTTTCAGATAATACAACCTCTGGATATCCTCCAAAATTTAAATAATGAATAAATTCTTTATTTAATGCTTTTGAATTATGAGTTAAGCAATAATCTATATCCTTGTCTCCATATTGAATATGGCCTTTAAAAATTAAATGGTCTAAATTTTTTAAATGGATATATTCTTGAAAAGTTAATGGAGGTAACAAGAAATCAGTAAATCTACCCGCTCCGCTTTCCGTACTGTGCCATTTCAAAGCTGCCGCTGCTGAGCCAGAGACGATGAATTTAGTTTCAGGATATGAGTCAACTAGTACTTTTAAATGTCTTTCCCAATCTTTTAAGTATTGTATTTCATCAAAAAAGACATAACAGCCATTAAGGTTTTCAAGGTTTAAAGATTCTTTGCATAGAGTTAAAACGTCTTCTAAGCTTAAATTGACGTAAATCGGGTTGTCAATTCCGATAAAGAATAGTTTATGAGAATTTGTTCCTTTTTTTAGTAAGTTGCCAATGCAATGAAATAACATTACTGTTTTACCAACCCTTCTAGGTCCCATTAGAACTAAAGCTCGATTAATACTCCTTTCAATGACGAATGGATAAAAGAGATCAAAATATAATCTCTTGGACATTGAACTATATGTGTTCGGTATCTCTTTCGTGATCCACCATGGATTCTCATAGCGAAGTCGTTCAATAATTTTTTCTGTTGGAATAAGGTTTGTCATTACTGTATTTTTATCTTAAAACAACAAATATATGTAAAATAAAAAGATTGAAAACTATCTATTAAAACAAATAGTGACTATATACGGTGTATATTGGAGGTGGGTAAGGTTAATTCGACAATCGAATCTTATTAATCAATAAAGCACAACTTAATTGATATCGAACGTTTCAATACTTCGGCAAGCTCAGTATAAATGTTTTATATCAAGAGTTAGAGAAGCTATATTTTTTAAAGTTTAGAAACAATCTAAATTTCTACAACTCAATCTTAGTATTTTGAGTTTTTAATAATTCCATATAATCATCAGCATTAAATACTTTGCTGCTAAAACGTGAAGTTCTATTTTTTGCTTCTTGTTGTCTAATGACACTTCTAGTAAAGCGTCTGATTTCTTGTTTGTTGGTTAAGATAATGCCAGGGACTGGTGAACTTTTTCCGTTTTCATCTTTAGCAACCATGGTAAAATAAGAAGAATTACAATGTTTTACTTTTCCGGTTCTAACATTTTCAGACTCTACTCGTAAACCTATTACCATTGAAGTTCTCCCTGTATAATTTACTGAAGCTTTCATGGTCACTAATTCACCGACTTCAATCGGATTTAAAAAATCGACTTTATTTACGGAAGCCGTCACACAATAATTTCCTGAATGTTTTGAAGCACATGCAAAGGCGATTTGATCCATCAAATTTAAAATATGTCCACCATGAATTTTACCACTAAAATTAGAATGAGAAGGCAACATTAATTGCGTAATACTTACTTGAGATTCTTGGATACTTTTAAACTTTTTAATCATAAGATCAAGTTATTCATTTCCTATAAAAATAAGTAAAAATACCGATATTAAAAGAGGGTTTTAAGACTTAAAATTGAACGTTCAGTAGTTCTCCACTTAATTGTAAAACGTTTAATTCAGAAAGTTTTGCTTGATATTTAGCTTGATTTCTACTCAACTCAGCATTTAATAAATTCAATTGCGCCTGACGGAATTCTATGGAAGTTACTTGTCCAAGTTTGAACTTTTCTTCTGTTCTGTCAAAATTATTTTTAGACGTAATAATATTGTCTTCTTGTACTTTAAAGATAGCGAGCTTATTTTGATAATCGTCCCAAGCATTGTGGAAATCACGTTCTACACTGATTAAAAGTGACTCTTTTTCCAAACGCTGATTGTCTAAAGTGATTTTTGCATTTTGCACTCTAGTAATCGTTCCGCCTCCATCAAATAAATTCCAACTTAAATTAATACCACCCGACAATCCAGTATTTGTAGATACTGCCACGAAAGATGCAGCATTGTTATTGTTCTGATTCCATCCATAAGAACCTGTTAATCCAATGCTAGGGAGGTAACCCGATTTGTTTGCTTTGATGATAAACTGATTAATCATAATATTTTGATTGATCTGTAGCAAGGTTACATTGTTCTCTTTCATTTTGTTGAACAAATCAGTTTTATCAATGTTTAGTATGAAATTAATATCAGTTTCAACTCCAAATTTAGAAACTACAGAATTTCCTAAAACAACATTTAAATCACGTTTGGTATTGATGAGTTGTTGCCTTGCATTGATTAAATTTATACTATCGTTATTAATATCAACCTGAGCATTTAAGATGTCTAGCTTCGTTCCTTGTCCATATTCAAACTGATAGTTAGCTCGGGTAATTCTATCTTTAGAAACAGCAAGTGTTTGTTCTAGCGTTTTTACATTTTCAGAAATTTGCGAAACATTATAATACACAGTAAATAACTGAGAGATCGTATTTTCAATAGTTTCTCTCGCTTGTAATTTTGATAAATTATATTCTTCTTTTAAGCGTTTATAATCGTAATGCCTTCCTAAACCATCAAACAAAGTATAGTTTAGATTTAATGAAGCGTTGTATCGAGAACTCTTAGCTCCGTTTAAAGCAGTAGACTGTCCGTTTGTAAAATCAGCTTCAATATTATCTCGATTATACGTAACTCCAGAATTTCCCGTCAATGTTGGTAAATAGCCAGAGTTTAGTAGGCTTGTATTGTTTTTTGCAATCTTGTTTGTGTTGGCAACTATTTTAATTCCATAGTTGTTTTCTAATGCTAATTCGATTGCTTTAGAAACGGGTAAAATTTCTTGTGAATATATTGATGTCATCCAAAGTGACATCAAAATAAGTGCTGTTTTCTTAATGTTCATTAGATAAATTTTGTTCTCTAGTTACACGTTCTACTTCTTCTTTTGTGACTTGTTTACCAGTCCACAACCATTTAATTGTTTTTTTGACACTATTGCTAAAAGATAGAAAAATAGGCAATACAATTAATGTTAATATGGTTGCAAAACCAATTCCGTAAGCAATAGAAATAGCCATAGGAATTAAAAATTGTGCTTGTCTACTTTCTTCAAAAATTAAAGGAGCTAAACCAGCAACTGTAGTAATTGATGTTAAAAAGATAGCTCTAAATCTAGAACGACCTGCCTCGTATAAAGCATTATCATAAGCTATTCCGTCTCGTAAGTTGTTATTGAATTTACCAATAAGAACCAATCCATCATTAACCATAATTCCAATTAGCGCTATAATTCCTAACATCGATAAAATGTTTAAAGGAAAATCATGAATCCAATGTCCCCAAGCAACAGCAGGTAAACTTAATGGAATTAATAACATTAATAATATAGGTTGTGAATAGCTTCTAAAAGTAAAGGCAATTACAATAAGAATAAGAGCAAGTACAGAATATCCTACAAAACTTAAGGAGTTCATTAGTTTTAAACGCTCTCGGTTCTGACCTTCATAAGAAGGCGTAACCGTAGGATATTTAGCTAAAATCTCTGGCATAATCTCGTCTTTGATTTCCGCCATAATATCAGTAGCACTTGTTTTCTTAGGATCTTTTATATCTGCAGAAACTTGAATTTCACGTCTTCCTTCCAGGTGATTAATAGCAACATCTCCACGTTCTATTTCATAGCTCGCAATTTCTTTTAATGGAACTCGCGCTCCACTTGGCGTAAGAATACGCATATTGTCTAAATTCTTGATGGATGAACGGTCTTCTCTATCATATCGAACCCAAACTCTAATTTCATCTTGTCCACGCTGAAAACGTTGTGCTTGTGAACCAAAAAATGCGGAACGCACTTGCGTCATTACCGTTCTTAGATTTAATCCAAGAGCGTAAGCACTTTCGTTGAGTTGTAAACGAATTTCTTTAATTCCAGCCGGATCATTATCAGTAACATCTTTGAGTAAAATATTATCCTGAAGACGTTTTTTAAGCTCAGCTTTTACAGCTTTAAGTTCTTGAATATTATTTCCAAGTAAAGAAACAGAAACAGGACTTCCACCAAAATTCCCACCACTACCAAAAACTAAACTTTCTACACCAAATACAGGTCCTACACGTTCTTGTATCCGATTGGTCACTAATCTTGAGGTAATTTCATTCGGACGTTCTTCACCAGGTAATAAATTAATGGCTAGGGATGCTGATGCGGAACCCGGACCAATATTTTTAATGATATTTTCTACCAAATGCTTTTCGGCACCATCTGGCATATATTCATTATTGATTTCATTGGTAACTTCAATTGCTTTTTTCTCGATAAAGGAAATGATGCTATCCGTAACTTTTTCATTGGTTCCGTTAGGCATGTTGAGTGTTATAGAAACTCGATCACTAGCGATTTGTGGAAAAAATGCACCTCTAATAATCCCTCCTCCAATACTACCAACAGTAAGAATCAAGAAAACAATGAAAAGAGAAAAGGTCAGAAATTTATTTTGTAGCGCAAATCGTAAAGAAGGACTGTATAATTTATCTCTAAGCCATGTCATTATTGCATCTCCGAACGTATTGATGTAACGTAATTTTGAAAATACTCTTTGGAAAAAACCTACTAATCCGGTTTTTGGTTTGCTGCTTTCTTTTCTAAGTGCTTTAGAGTGTGCTAAATGCGCAGGTAAAATAATTAATGCTTCTACTAATGAGACAATTAATGTTAACATCACCACTACAGATACTTCTCCAAAAAACTCACCAATTCTTCCATCTAAGAACAAGAAGATGGCAAAAGCTAAAATGGTGGTGATAATGGCAGAAATAATAGCAGGAAGAACTTCCATGACACCATCAATAGCAGCTTGTTCTGGGGATTTTCCTTTTTCGTAATGTTGGTATATGTTCTCGGCAATTACTATTCCATCATCTACAAGAATACCAATCACGATAATCATCCCGAAAAGTGAGAGTACGTTAATGGTGACATTGAAATAACCAGCAAACATAAACATTCCTAAGAATGCAACCGGTAATCCAAAAGCTACCCAAAAAGCCAAACGAGTGTTTAGAAATAAGGATAAAAACATTAAGACCAAAATCATACCAATGATGGCATTTTCCGTTAATAACTCAGTTCTTTGAACTAGCGTCGTTGATAAATCTCTAACGACATTTAATTCAACGTTATCATATTTAAGATTAAAATCTGTGATGTAATCTTTTACTTTTTCTGCAGATGATATTAAATCTTCGGTATTGGTACTTGTGATGGTTATATTAATAGATAAGTTACCATTGAAGTAATTTGCATTAGGAGTTTCAGAAAACTGATCTTTTATGGTAGCAATATCTTTTAAACGAATAATTCTTCCAGAAATGTCTGACTTAACAATTAAGTTTGATAAGTCATCAGCATAATAAGAACGTGAGTTAGCACGAATTAAATATTCTTCCGCATCTGTTTTAATAGTTCCACCTGTTGTAATTAAGCTCGATTCATTTACTGCTTGTGTTACTTCAGCAAACGATAAATTATAGGCTAATAAACTGGTTTCGTTAATAGCAATTTCAATTTCTTCTTCAGAATAACCAGAAATTTGAATTTGAGAAATACCATCAATCGCTCTTAAGTCGTTTTCTACTTGTCTTCCTATTTGTTTTAAAGTAGCAAGTGGAATCTCATTACCGCTAATGGAAAATGTAATCGTAGGTCTTAAAGCTTCTTGCTTCGCCACAATAAGAGGTTCCATACCCACAGGAAAAGAAGGTACTCTATCAACCGCATTCTTAACTTCTAAAAGCATGAAATCGATATTCTTCCCTTTTTCAATTTCTACATTAATAGAACCGCTATTCTCTCGAGAAGTAGAAGTAACACGCGCTACACCATTTAAACCTTTTAAATTATCCTCTATTTTAAGAATAATTCCCTCTTCAACTTCTTGAGGTGATGCTCCAGGATAGGCAACATTAATACTAATGTTTTTAGAGTCGACTAATGGAAAGAAAGATGATTTTAAATTTAAAACACCAACAACACCAAATACGAAAAAAGTTAAAACAACAACATTTACCGCAACACTATGTTTTATAAAATAGGTGATAAGTTTTCTCATACCTTATTTATTTTTTTTAGTTTCTGAGGTTTTTGTTGAGGAACCAGTAGTTTTTACTTGCATTCCTGCATAAGCACCAGGAACAGGCTTTGAAAGAATTACAGTTCCGTCTGGGATATTTTTTAACACCACTTTAGAATTCGAAAAGTGAACAGCATCAACAACAATGAGATCTAGAAGACTATCTTTTACAACAAAGATTTGATTACCATCTAAAAGCAATCCTCTGTTGATTTCAATGGCATTTTTTTCTTTTTTAGCTTGTAATTTAGCCTCTAAATACATACCTTCTTTTAATTGGTTGCTCTTTACTTCAATAAATACCGCAACGGTTTGTGTATTTTGATCGATACTTCCGTTAATTCTGATTACTTTTCCAGTATAGGTTTCTGTCTGCTCTAAATTACTAAGGATTACTTCTTTGCCTATTTTGAGCTGACTGATAAAAGATTTACTGATAGCAACTTCCATTTCGTAAACCGTAGGATCAATATATTCTCCTAATTTTTGACCACTTCTAATAAGTGTTCCTTCTGTTACTAAGGCTTCCGTAAGGACACCATTGAAAGGAACTGAAATATTATATTTCGATAATCGTTGTTCTAAATTTTTAACATTATAATAGTTGGTTACAATGTTTCTTCCAGTAATGAAATAATTTTCTTTATCAGAAGTCATTTTTGGAAGTGTTGGTGTTTCCTTGTCTAAATCAAAGTTTTGCAAATATTTTTGCCATTTAGGAAATACCTCAGGAAAGTCTAATCGTAAATCTGCTAAAATTGCAGCGATAGAATTGTATAAATTACTTTTTGAAGATTGAACATTGGCGTTGTATTCTGAGTCATCAATACGAATAAAAGTTTCTCCTTTTTTATAGTTCTGACCTTGTTTAAATAAATTAGTTCCAGCTTTAAAAATTCCCTGAACTTCAGCATAAATTTCTAATCTACGTTTCGCCATTAAATTTCCGTTAGCAGGAATAACGATAGGAATTGTAGTATTTTTTATGGTATCTACAAAAACAGTTTTTACAATTTTTGCAGGCACTGGCCTTTCTTTATTTTTATTCTGAATGATTTTTTGTGATAAAAAAACGGAGGCAGCTATAAGTATAACTCCAAGAATAGCAAGTATTAGCTTTCTCATTGATGTATTGGTTAGTAAATTTAGTGCACAAATTTACAGTTAAGATTGCAGAAAGCTTGTTAAATAAAACCCAAAGTGATTAATTATCAACTGATACTTACAGGTAAAATGGTTATTGTTTTTTTAACACAAAAGCTTAAAAAACATCAGTTTTGAAATTCATTCGTGAGATTGTTTTAAAAAAAGTATTGTTTTTTCAACTCTTTTTCTTCCTTTTTATCTCTTCTTTTTCCTCTTTAGCTAATAAAATTTCTTTCAACTGAAACAAATCGCTTTATTTGATCATTGAATTATTTATCCTAATATATCGATTAGAATAATTTTACTAAATTTATAATTCAATTGCAGAAATAGAAATACTATGAAACAACAATACTTTCAAAAATTTATTATTCTTACTTTTTGTTTTTTAGTGACATCAATCTCTGCTATCAAAGCACAAGAAATTTCAATTTTTGATATTGCACGTGAAGGAACTATAGAGCAATTAAAATCTATAGTAAAAGAAAATCCTAATAGTATTAATGAAGTAAGTAAAGAAGGTTACGCTCCTTTAACCTTAGCATGTTATTATAGTAATTTTGAAGTTGCTAAATATTTGATTAAACATGTACAAGATGTCAATTCAAAAAGTGGTTACGGATCAGCTTTAATGGCTGCAACAGTAAAGAAAAACACAGAATTGGTAAAGTTGCTTCTAGAAAACAATGCCAATCCTGATGCAATTGATAATAATGGATCGACTGCTTTGCATTTTGCAGTCATATTTGGTTACGAAGAAATTATAAAATTATTAGTGGATGTAAAAGCAGATAGTTCTCTAAAAGACAATAGAGGAAACACCGCTTTAGACTACGCAAAAATAACAGGAAACAAAAAAATAACCCAACTATTAAAACAACAATAATTATGAAAAAAACACTACTCTCATTATTTTTAATTGCAACAACTAGTTTGTTTGCACAATCATTTACAACAGGCACTCAAACCTTACTAACTGGTTTAACTGCAGAAGTTGTGATTGATGGACCTTCAAACACTACAACCTTAACATTAGAAGGTCCTTCAAATGCATGGTTTGCCATTGGATTTGGTGGATTAAATATGTCTGCTGGTGCAGATGTTTTTAGAACTGACGGAACTACTATAGTTGATGCAAGAGCAACAGGAAGATTTTTGCCTTCTTCAGATTCAAGTCAAGATTGGTCCCTAGTATCAAACACGGTTTCGGGTAGTACTAGAACTATTGTAGCAACTAGAGCAAATAATACTGGTGATTCAGATGATTTTATTTTTAATCCAGCAGCAGGGTCACTTTCGGTAATTTATGCACATGGTAGTTCTACAACTTATGCATATCATGGAGGGACAAGAGGTTTTACAACTCTAGGAGTAACTCTAGGAATTAGCGAAAATAAATTATTAAGCTTTAAGATGTTTCCAAATCCAGCGAGTGATTTAGTAAACATTCAATTACCTTCAGGTTCTGATAAAGCGGAAGTAAGTATTTTTGATTATACAGGCCGTTTAATGAAGTCAAAAACAATTACATCAAATGATAGTAAATTAGATGTTAATAATCTATCTAACGGAATGTATTTGATTAGAGTAACTTCAAATAATAAAATTGGAGCTCAACGATTTATCAAAAATTAATAATTTTAATACAATACTGAAACCGATTGTGAAAACAATCGGTTTTTTTTATGCCTTTTTTTAAAGTAAGTTTGTACCAACCTATTTTTTCAAATTTAAACACATGAATTATATACTTTTTGATGGTGATGTTAGAAATTCATTATTGCCATTTACTTATACAAGACCTGTTGCTGATATCCGAATTGGAATTTTGACAATTCGTGAAAAGTGGGAAAAATATTTAGGTCTAACTACTACAACAATTACTGAAGAATATTTAGAAGATAAATATCCGATGGTAGAAATGGAAGAAAACATTATGATTAATGCTTCTTTTTTGCCTACAAAAGAACTGATTGATAGCGTCAAATCTTTATCTAAAAATCAAGCTGTTTTTAAAGGAGATGATGTTATTGCTTTTTTTGCATCGGATACTCAAGAAGAGTTGACTTTTGATTCTTATGAACAAATTGAATTTGAAGAGGAATTGATACAAGTAAAAAACACCTGGGATATTTTCTCATTAAATGATAAAGCTATTCAAGCTGATTTTGATTTAATTACAGAAAATAGAACCTCACAACCAATTCCTGAAGGAGTTCAAGTAATCAACAAAGAAAACATCTTTATAGAAGAAGGTGCAATTGTATTACTTTCTTCTTTAAATGCTTCTAATGGTCCAATTTATATAGGTAAAGATGCAGAAATTATGGAAGGCTGTTCTGTTCGTGGACCTTTTGGCATGTGTGAGCATTCTGTTTTGAAAATGGGTACTAAAATTTATGGAGCTACTACTTTAGGACCTTATTGTAAAGTTGGGGGAGAAGTAAATAATTCAGTTTTATTTGGATATTCTAGCAAAGGACATGAAGGATTTCTTGGAAATTCCGTTTTAGGAGAGTGGTGTAATGTAGGAGCCGATACCAATACTTCTAATTTAAAAAATAATTATGCTGAAGTGAAGCTTTGGAATTATGAAACGGGAAGGTTTGCCAAAACAGGCTTACAATTTTGTGGGTTAATGATGGGAGATCATTCTAAATGCGGAATTAATACTATGTTTAATACTGGAACCGTAGTTGGTGTGAGTGTTAATATTTTCGGAAGTGGATTTCCGAGAAATTTTGTGCCATCTTTCAGTTGGGGAGGAGCATCAGGATTTACTGTATATCAAATAAATAAAGTATTTGAAGTTGCCGAAGTTGTCATGAAACGAAGAGGTTTGGCACTTTCAGATCAAGATAAAAAAATACTGGAACATGTTTTTGAGGAAACTTCTAAAAACAGGAATTTTTAATTTTATAACAATGTTTTATAAAATAAAAAACCAGACAAGTTAACTTCTCTGGTTTTTTTATTGCTATTACGATTTAATTAATTTCTGCTAACAACACTTCCTGATCCAACAGATTTTGTGTTAATTTTTGGAGGATTTCCTTTGTAGTAAATACTTCCAGAACCTGCAATAGTAGATTTTATTTCATCTTTAACACTTACTCTGATAGAACCAGAACCTGCAATGGTGGCTTTTACAGAATTTACTTGTAATTCATAAGCTTTGATATCTCCAGAACCTGCAATAGAAGATTTCATAGAATTTGCTTTTCCAGATAAATTAATATTTCCAGAACCACCTATAGAACTTTTTATAGAACTTGCATTAACGTTTAAAGTGATGTTTCCAGAACCTCCTAGATTTACATCAAAATCATCTGCTTTTAAAAGCATTTCACTTTTGATATTCCCAGAACCACCTAGAGAAACTTTTTCAATTTCATCTACAGGAACTGTAACTGTTAATCTTCTTGTAGTTCTTAAATTGATCCCTTTTTCTACTTTTATATGTAAAGAACCTCCTTTTACTTCAGTAATAATGTATTCCATCAGGTTCTCTTCACCTTCAATTTTAATTTTTCCTTCTTTTCCTTTTACAAGAATTACATCGAAAAATCCACCTACACTAACACTTTCATAATCTGAGGTGTTGCGGGTTTCTGTTTTAATATTTCCGTTTCCTTTGACGCGTTTACTGTTTCCCCACCAATTTTGAGCGCTTACAGAAAGCGTCATAGTAAGAATAATTGCGGTGATAAATAATTTTTTCATGATTGTTTGTGTTTATACGTTTGTTTTAATTTTCTGAGAATGTTACACTCCCATATTCTGATTTAATTGTAATTTTTGAATTTGAATTTCCTTTTCCATAAACACCTTCATAGTATTTTTTAGAATTTTTAACAATACTTTTAAATAGTTCTACATTTTCTTTATTTCTTTTAAAACCAGCATATTGTAAGTCAATGATAAAGCTGAAATTATTGGTAGTTGAGGTTCCTATTTTAATGCCTGCATATTCACTATCAATAGTTACGGATTCAAATCCGTTTGCCAAGTTTTCAACTCTAATAGAACCGTAATCAGATTTAATTTTTAAGTTTTTCTTTACTGTTCCAAATTTTAAGGCAGTATAATCTCCATTTCCAGTGGCATTAGTAATTTCATTTACAGCAAGGCTTCCATAGTCTATGTTGAAATCTAGATTTGTTGCTTTTGCTAATTTAAAGGAGGAGTAGTCTGCATTTAATTTTAAATCTGTTGCAGACTCTATGGTAAGCTTAGAATAATCAATATTGACATTTCCATCTTTCATAGAATTGATGGTTGATGTTGAGCAATAATCTAAATTAATGTCAGTATTATTTCCTCTTAAATCACCGATACTAATTTTTCCATAATCACAATTAATACTTGCCTCACCATTAAGTTCAGATAAGCTAATAGCTCCATAATCATTTGCTAGTTTCACATTGTTTGAAATGGGCATTTTTACGGTATAGATTATCTTATAAGAAATTTTTTTGCTTTTTCCCCACCAACTCCAGCTACTCTTATTTTTTTCAAAAATTGTTTTTGCTTCTACTAGGTTTGGAGAATCATTAAATTCAATATCAATTTTCTCTAACTGATCTTCAACATCTTCTATGTCATCTCCTTTTATGGTGATTTCTACATCAATTTCTATGGTTTTTTTTGTCCAAGTCGTGATATTTATATCGCCATATTTATTATTGATGCTAAGAGTTGCGTCATTATTTACAGTAAAAGACTTAGCAATAATTTTACTTTTTTCGTGTCTTTTTTTATTGGTCTTGCCAATTCCAAAAGTTAGGGTTGGAATCAATAAAAGTATAATCGTTAGTTTATGAAATGATTTCATCATCTAAAATTTTTGGGTTTTTAATTAGTTCTATTTGGTTTAAAGCTTCTTGAAGAATTTCTAATCTTTTTTGGTAATTATTAATCATTTCGTTAATAATTTTAAGCTGTTTTCCGTTATTGTTTAAATCCTTGATAAAAGCTTTATAACTGTCTTCTAGTTCTTCAATTCTATCTAAAGCATCTTCAATAATTTTTTCTGTTTCTAGATTTCTGTTTTTCTCAACTTCTTTTAACTCTACATTTATGGTGTTTACATAGAAAGTTTCTACTTCTTGCATTTTTGCAGAAACACTACCTAGTGTATTTGTTTGTGTATTATTAAAAGTTGAACCTAAGCCAAAACCAACAAGTAGTATAATTGATGCGGCTATACTCATCCACTTCCAAGAAGTGTTTCTATGAGTTTTTTTGCCTTGTAATCTGTTTTCAAAACGTTTCATGTGTCCAGCATGTGGCTCATGAAAATCGAATTCGTTTTCAGAGAAAAAGTTATGTAATTTATCCTCCATATAATGTTGTGTTTGTTGTGTCCTCTAATAAGACTTGTTTTAATTTTTTCTTTGCTCTAGAGATCGTGGTTCTAACATTTTCGTTTGTGTATCCCATTATTTCTGATATTTCTTCGTAATCGTATCCTTCAATTAAATTTAAGGTTAAGATCAACTGATAATTTTGTTTTAATGAGTTGATTTTTTCTACTACAGAACTAGCTTTCAAAGAAGAATAATCAACTTTCTCTTCTACAATTTCATAATTAGGGATCACATCCATTTTTACTTCTTCGTATCTATTGTTCTTTTTTAATTGTGTCAAACTCTTATTAATGACGATTCTTTTTAGCCATGCTCCAAATGTTACTTCCGCTTTAAAAGTATCTAGCTTTGTAAATGCTGTTAAAAATGCTTCTTGCATGATGTCTTCTGCTTCAAACTCATTTCTCAAAATTCTAAAAGCAACATTATACATGGCTTTATAATAGCCCTTGTACACTTGCATCTGAGCATTTTGATCAGAATTCTTACAGCGTTCTAACAGTTGGTTAATATGTTGGTTGTTGGTCTCCAATGAAACAGTTCTATAGTATAGACAAACTACTTTTTAATTTGTGACAGTTCTAGCAAATAAAGTTAGATTTTTTTTAATTGAAGGTAAAAACTCTTTTGATTTAAATTACTGATGAATACAAGTGTATATATAATCACAAAAAAGGAATGTTAAATTCAAATAATAAGAAGTATTCAAAGAATGTTATGGCACAACAATTGACTTTATAAGTTGAAGTTAGTTGCAGTTTTTATTTTAAGTGATTGATTTTCAAAATTTTAAAAAGAAACAGAAAAGAATATTGCTTTCGTTGTTTAGAATGCAATGTCAGAATGACAGATAAAAGACGTATGAGTAAATCAAAAATAGTAACCTTAGACAGTTTGTCGCTATCCAATATGCTAAATGAAGATTCGGAATTAATTCCACTGATGACTCCTGAAGATGAGGAAATCATTAATAGAGAAGATGTTCCTGAAATCCTTCCAATTTTACCTTTAAGAAATACGGTATTATTTCCAGGTGTTGTCATTCCAATTACAGCTGGTAGAGATAAATCTATTCAGTTGATTAATGATGCAAACAAAGGAAGTAAAGTAATTGGTGTTGTAGCGCAAAAGGATGAAGATATTGAAGAGCCTACTTCTGATGATATATACAAAACAGGAGTTGTAGCACAAATTTTACGAGTTTTAAAAATGCCTGATGGTAACACAACCGTAATCATACAAGGTAAGAAACGTTTCGAAATTAACGAGATGATTCAAGAAAAGCCGTATTTAAAAGCTAAAGTTCAAGAATCACTTGAAGACAAAACCATTGAAGATCCAAAAGAATTTAAAGCCATCATAGATTCTGTAAAAGAGCAAGCTTTAGAAGTTATTAAGGAAAATCCAATGTTACCTTCAGAAGCTTCTTTTGCGATTAAAAATATACAAAGTGACTCATTCTTAGTGAATTTTATTTCATCTAATATGGAGCTATCTGTGATGCAAAAGCAAGTTGTTTTAGAAAAAGATAATTTAAAAGAGCGTGCTTTATTAACGCTAAAAAACTTAAACAAAGAGTTACAAAAACTTCAATTACGTAATGATATTCAGTCAAAAACTCGTTCAGATTTAGATCAACAACAAAGAGAATATTATTTAAATCAGCAATTAAAAACCATTCAAGAAGAATTGGGTGGCGTAAATAATGATGCTGAGCTAGATGAAATGCGAATTCAAGCAAAGTCAAAAAAATGGACGAGAGAAGTAGGAGAGTCCTTTGATAAAGAATTGGCGAGATTGCGAAGAATGAATCCGCAAATGGCAGAATATGGTGTGCAACGTAATTATTTAGAGTTGATGCTAGAATTGCCTTGGGGAGAATTTTCTGACGATAAATTTGATTTAAAACGTGCTGTAAAAATTTTAGATAGAGATCACTTTGGATTAGAAAAAGTGAAAGAACGTATTATAGAACATTTGGCTGTTTTAAAGTTACGGGGAGATATGAAATCTCCAATAATCTGTTTATATGGACCTCCAGGTGTTGGAAAAACATCGCTTGGTAAGTCTGTTGCAGAATCTTTAGGACGAAAATATGTAAGAATGTCTCTAGGTGGTTTACGAGATGAAGCAGAGATTAGAGGTCATAGGAAAACTTACATTGGTGCCATGCCAGGACGATTGATTCAAAATCTAAAAAAAGCAGGTACTTCTAACCCAGTTTTTGTGTTAGATGAGATTGATAAGTTAGGGCAAAGTCATCAGGGTGATCCATCTTCTGCAATGCTAGAAGTGTTAGATCCTGAACAAAATACCGAGTTCTATGATAACTATTTAGAAGTTGGATACGATTTGTCTAAAGTACTTTTCATAGCTACTGCAAATAATCTAGGACAGATTCCTTGGGCATTGAGAGATCGAATGGAAATTATCAATGTAACAGGTTATACGATTGAAGAAAAAATTGAAATAGCGAAAAGACATTTATTACCAAAACAAGTTAAAGAACACGGTTTAACTGGTAAAGAAATTAAAGTTGGGAAAGCCCAATTAGAAAAAATTGTAGAAGGATATACAAGAGAATCTGGTGTTCGTGGTTTAGAAAAACAAATTGCCAAAGTGGTCCGTTTTGCTGCAAAATCAATCGCTTTAGAAGAAGAATATAATATTACAATTACCAATGAAGATATTGAGAAAATTTTAGGTTCCCCAAGATTAGAACGTGATAAGTATGAGAATAATGATGTTGCTGGAGTTGTTACAGGTTTAGCCTGGACAAGTGTTGGTGGTGATATTTTATTTATAGAATCAATTCTTTCTAAAGGAAAAGGCACCTTATCTATTACTGGAAATTTAGGAAAAGTAATGAAAGAATCTGCTACGATTGCAATGGAGTATATCAAAGCAAATGCAGAAGCTTTTGATATCAATCCAGAGGTTCTAGAGAAATACAATGTGCATATTCACGTACCCGAAGGAGCAACTCCAAAAGATGGTCCAAGTGCCGGAGTTACGATGCTAACCTCTTTAGTTTCTGTTTTTACACAACGTAAAGTGAAAAACAAATTAGCAATGACTGGTGAAATTACTTTACGAGGAAAAGTGTTGCCTGTAGGCGGAATTAAAGAAAAAATTCTGGCTGCCAAAAGAGCTAATATCAAAGAAATCATTTTATGTAAAGAAAATGAAAAAGATATTGCAGAAATTAAAGAAAGCTACTTAAAAGGACTAACATTCTACTATGTTTCAGACATGAGCGAAGTCATAGACATTGCGCTCACCAAACAGAAAGTAAAAAATGCCAAGAAATTAATCTAACTATTAAAGCCTTTCAATTTGAGAGGCTTTTTTTTACTCCTTTTTTTTACTATTTATAATTTAAAATATTTTATATTATCACGAAACAACTAAAATTTATTGTTTATTGATAAATATTTATCTATGTTTGTATCTTAATTATAAAATAGTATTCTCATGGAAACAAAAACTAGATCAGTATTACAAGTGATGAAAGTTCTCACTTGGATCGTATTCATTGGCTTGTGTATTAAAGTTGGAGCTATGCTTTTTTCTTTTTTTGTAAGTTTATTCGTAAATCCTGAAGCTGCTAAAGATCTATATTTAGGTTTAAACCTTTCTGAGTTATTCAATTTTAGTAAATTACATTATGTTAATATGTTCATTTTAGTGATTATTTCTCCTATACTAAAAGCTTATTTATTTTTCTTATTGATCAAAGTGTTTTCAACAATAAATCTGAAACATCCGTTTAGTTCTGCCATTAGATTATTACTAAGTAATATTAGCCTAGTTGCTTTATCGATAGGGATGTCTTCTGTGATTGCAGTAAGTTATTATGGTTGGTTATATAAAAAAGGGATGTTACTATATTCTTTACCAAGGCATATTAGCGGTAGTTCTGAGTTTTTGTTTTTTGCAGGAATCATTTTCATTATCTCTTTAATTTTTAAAAGAGGAATAGAAATGCAATCTGAAAATGACCTAACAGTTTAATAATGACAATTATTGTAAACTTAGATGTAATGATGGCAAAACGGAAAATGTCATTGAATGAACTTTCTGAAAAAGTAGGACTTACGCTAGCAAACTTATCTAAACTAAAAACAGGAAAAGCAAAAGCAATTCGGTTTAGTACACTACAATTAATTTGTGATGCTTTAGATTGTCAGCCTGGAGATCTGTTAGAATATTCTAAAGATTAATTTTAAACTGATTTCTTTATTTTCTGAGAGATAAACAAGCTAAAAATTACAAATCCTGTAAAAGCAAAAAATCCAAATAATAATCCAGAATTATTGGTGGTTAAAACGGCTGTTGATCCTGTAAACTTGCCAAGTTGATTTAATTGCTCAGTAATCAATCCATCAAAACCTAAATAGGCCATAAAAATTGCTATTACAAAAACGTCTGCCATCGACCATTTTCCAGTTTTAAATACTAAGAATTTAATCAATTTAGTGTTGCTTAATTTCTTGCTAAATAGATAGAAAATACTTGAAACTAATTTCGATAATGGAAAAAGAACACTAAATAAAAAAACCAGCCCACCTACAAATAGCAAGTCGATTCTATCTTGAGAAATCATCAAATCTACTACCTCTATGATACTTTTACTTTTAAAGAACAATACTTGATCTTTAAACTGAATTGTTTCACCTAAAAAAGGGAAATTTAATTCTGAAATTCTAGCATCAATTGCTATCATTGGTAAGAAAACTCCTAAGAAGAGTAATAATAAGCTATAAGAAATAAAAAGTAAGAATTCTGCTTTGGTAGTTTTCTTTAAAAAGATAAGTAGTAATAAAGTAAGCGTGTAAATTGATAATAACATAGTTTGATAGCTATTTTTATTACTTGTGTTTTCTTCAATTTTTGACTTAATAATAGTGATGGTATCAACTTTTGTAGTGCCTTCATATTTGGAGATGATCTTATTCATCACCGTGTAATCTGTTGCTAAAAAAGTGTCTTTTGTGTATTTATCTAATTCATCAGATAAATATTCTTTAATGAGGTCTTTACTTCCGCTACCTGTTAAGAACGTATAAATTTCATCAGTAAATATTGGAATATCTTTTTTTACTTGTTCAAAGATTCCAGCAAATGAAGAGATGCTTTTCTTTAATAAACCTGCAAAACCACTGCTTTTGTTTTCTTCGTTATAGCGTTTTTCAAAATCATCAACCGCTTTTTCTAAAAATAAAGCAATATCTTTTTTTAGCGCTGCTTCATCAGTATTTTCAAGATTGAAGTCGACCATCTTTTCAGCTATTACTTCTGCGAAAAGATCTTTCCATTCATCTACATTAAATAATCCGTATTTAATGTCTGATAGTTCGACTAAATCTGCTTTTTGAACTTGGTGTAATTTCTCTTGTTGATAAATCTGATAACTAAAAAATACTGATGTGCCTATCAATAAGGCTAAAATAATTAGTCGTAACGCTTTCATTGGTTTATTAGTTTACTTAGCATTAAGACTAATTTAGCCTTATTTTGTTACTTTCTTACTTATTTTTATGCACATGTACATCCATTTGAGGGAAAGGGATGTTCAATCCTTCTTTATCAAATGTCTTGTAAACGTTTTCATTCATATCAAAGAATACCCCCCAATAATCTGCTGCTTTTACCCAAGCTCTAACGGTGAAATTTACAGAACTATCTGCTAAAGCAGAAACAGCGATAAAGACTTCTGGGTCTTTTAAAATGCGATCATCTGCATCTGCTAATCTTTTAATTACGGAACGTGCTTTGTCTAAATCGTCTCCATAACCAACGCCAATGGTCCAATCTACTCTTCGTTTCTCTTCTACAGAATAATTAGTCATTGCAGATGTTGAAAGACCTCCATTAGGAATAATAATAGTTACATTATCTGGAGTTTTTAAAATAGTATTAAAAATTTGAATTTCTTTTACTGTTCCAGAAAATCCTTGAGCGTTAATGAAGTCACCAACTTTAAAAGGTTTAAACAATAAAATCATCACACCACCAGCAAAGTTTTGTAAAGTACCTGACAATGCCAATCCAACAGCCAAACCAGCGGCTCCTAGAATTGCAACAAAGGAGGTCATTGGAATTCCGACTAAACCAAGAACACTTATGAATAACATCGCTCTTAAAAGAATGCTCATCATACTTTTTAAGAATGGTTTTAACGATGCGTCAATGTCTTTTTTATCTAAAAATTTACTAAAACTATTACTAAGTAATTTTACAACCCAAGATCCAACTATTAATAATAAAATGGCGCCAATTAATTTTGGACCATAGGTGATTGCTAGATTCGTTAGTTTTTCAATAATTTGCTCTGAATTCATATACTATTTATCTATTTTCGGCATGCTCTGCCAGATTACATTTACTATTTTCCATTGGTCATTTACTTTCGATAAATGAAAATAATCTACACCCCATTCAGCAGTTAATTTTGCTGAGGCAGTTTTGGTATTTACATCATAAATTTCAATCTCTTTTGGAGATGTTTCTGAAGTTCTATTTCCAGACTTATTCCAGCTCGCAGCTAAATTTACTAGTTGAGTGTAGGTCATCGGTAAATTATCTCGATACGCTTTTTCATCAGGATTATACCAATACCCAATTTTTCGTAAGGTACTGTCTACACTTTTTTCAATTCTTGAAGAATCCACAAGGTATAAACCTTCAACATAATCTGAAATAGCTGCTGTTACTAATTTTTCATCTTCTTGATTCCAAGTAACTTTTTTATCGGCTGTTTTTTCTACTTCTTTATTACATGATGTGAAAGTAATTCCAATCAATAATAAGAAAACAAAACAAATTGATTTTAAATTTTTCATGAGTGTGTTTGAGAATCCTAAATATAAGAATAATAATTATTCATTTAATAATCTCTTGTAAAGCTTTAATGTATCCGTAACAGTTTTGTTAATATGATATACGTCTTCAATACGTTTTTTAGCATTTTCTCCCATTTGATTTCTTAGCTCATCATTATTAACTAAAGAGGATATTGCTTTTCCTATTGCTTTAGGATCTTTAACTGGTGTAATAATTCCGCTGCTTTCATCTATCAATTCAGTGCATCCGCCAGCATTGGTCATTACAATGGGTTTTCCGACAGACATGGCTTCACTAATTGCTCTACCAAAACCTTCTTCTAATGAAGTTTGAGAATAAATATTGACACTTTTTAAAATTGAAATGACATCGGTTCTATGACCTAAAATGTGAATTTTTTCTGCAATTGGACTGTTTTTTCTGATATTTTGGAAGAATGAATTTCCGGTATTTTCACCAATTAATAAATAATGAATATTTTTTTTACTTTCTAAATGATAAGAAGATTGAAGAAAATACTTGGTTCCTTTTATTTTTCTGTGATTCCCAACTAAACAAACTGTAATTGCATCCTTAGGAATTCCAAATTCTGCTAAATCTTTAGAAAGAATATTATCAAACCAAGAAGGGTTATATCCTTTATAAATCTGAACAGCCCTGTCTTTTTGTTTTCCGAAAAGTTGATTTCTAACATGTTTATAAACAAAATTACTATTACAAATAATAGCATCTATGCTAGGATGAAGATATGTTAAATAAGAACTTGGATCATACCAATGCAAGCTTCCAGACCCAAAATAGATAACTGATTTTACAGGTGTGTTTTTTATGGCGATTAAACCACTTCTGGCAGACTTACCATCTACAAAATGAACTAAATCTATTTGTTGTTTGTGGATTAGTTCTTTAAAATCCTTTATGTATTTTCTGTCAATTTTCTTTTTAGGAAAAATCTTAGTGAAGTTTATTTTTAGTGCTCTTAAAAAGGCTTCAACTTCTGAAGAAAAATTCCCTGCTAAAAGAATGGATACCCCTTTTCTTTGAAGACCAGCGACTAATTCTATCTGTGCTTGTTGAGACACATAAGGCTCATTTCCTTTAATGACAAATAGAATATTCATTAGTTGTAAAGTTTCTTAGATTCATTCCAAAAAACATCCATTTCAGCTAATGACATGTCTTTTAGCTGCTTCCCTTCTTTTTTAGCCGCTTTTTCAAGATATTGAAATCTATTAATGAATTTTTTATTCGTTTTTTCTAAAGCGTTTTCAGGATTTACATCGATAAATCGAGCATAATTAATCATAGAAAATAATACATCTCCAAATTCAGATTCAATATTCTCTTTGTTTCCTTTTTTTATTTCTTCATTTAGTTCGGTTAGTTCTTCCTGAACTTTCTCCCAAACTTGTTGAGGTTCTTCCCAATCAAAACCAACACCTGCAACTTTATCTTGAATTCTATTCGCTTTTACAACAGCAGGTAAACTTTTTGGAACACCTTCTAAAACAGATTCTTTACCTTCTTTAAGTTTAAGTAGTTCCCAGTTTTGTTTAACCTCTTCTTCGTTTTTTACAACAACATCTCCATAAATGTGAGGATGGCGATCGATTAATTTATCAGAGATAGAATTGGCAACATCACCAATATCAAAAGCATTTTTTTCAGCACCTATTTTTGCATAAAAAACGATGTGTAATAACACATCGCCTAGCTCTTTTTTTATTTCATTAAGATCATTATCTAGAATAGCATCAGCAAGTTCATACGTTTCTTCAATAGTAAGATGACGTAAAGATTCTAAAGTTTGTTTTTTATCCCAAGGACACTTCTCTCGAAGTTCGTCCATAATATCTAACAAACGATTAAAAGCTTCTAGTTGCTGCCCTCGGCTATTCAATTTTTTTAAATTTAAGATTCAAATATACTTTAACTTCTATAGTTGGTTTGTAAGTTATTAATATACAATGTTGATTGTAAAACCGAAAAATAAAAATTTTAACAACTAACAACTAACAACTAACAACTAATTAAACTTCTTCTGCGTTTTCTTGAGAAGCTTCTATAGTAGAAAAATCTAGTCCAGAATTTACAAGTAAATTGTACCACTGAATCACTTTTTTAATGTTAGAAGTATAGACACGTTCTTCATCATAATCAGGTAAAACCTCAGAGAAATATTCGGTTAATTTGTTGCCACTTTCTTTATGGCTAATTGCCTCTTTACCTTCAGATTTCTCATACATAGATTTAAAGACAACCAATAATGGAATTTCTTCTTCATAGGTGTAAATGGCAATATTTTCTAATAAACTAACATTGTTAGTTGAAGGAATTGGGAATCTTTTTTTATCGATTAAAGACTCTACAATAAACCCAGATTTTGTTTGAGAAATTGCTTGAAATAAACCTGGTTTACCAGCAACTGAAATAATTTTACTAAACTCCATTTATTTATTTTTTATTTTCGGAAAACGCATTCTATAATCTGCTTCAATTTTTCCAAGTGATATTTTTTCTAATTTCTTTTTTAGGATTCTTTTTTTCAAAGAAGATAATTTATCTGTAAACAAAATTCCTTCTAAATGATCATATTCGTGCTGAAAAACTCTTGCAGCAACACCGTTTAATGTATTTGTATGTTTTTCAAAATTTTCATCTAAATATTCAAAAGTAACTTCTTCTTGTCTAAAGACATCTTCTCTAATATCAGGAATACTTAAACATCCTTCATTAAAAGCCCATTCATCTCCCTCTTCATTTAATATTTTAGGGTTGATGAAAACTTTGTTAAAATCTTTTAATTGCTCTCTTTCTAGTTCTGTTAAATCTTCATCTTCAGCAAAAGGTGTTGCATCAATCACAAAAATTCGAACAGATTTTCCTATTTGTGGAGCGGCGATTCCAACACCATTAGCATTGTACATGGTTTGTTTCATGTTCACAATTAACTCTTCTAGTTTTGGATAGTCTGGGCCAATTTCTTTGGCTACTTTTCTTAAAACAGGATCTCCGTAGGCTACAACTGGTAAAATCATAAATACTTTAAAATTCTAATAATTTTTGCAAAAGTACGAAGAAAGGCATATTTAGAAAACTTATTTACTGTATAAATAAGATTGCAAAATTATAGTGGCACTTATTTCATCAACCAACGCTTTGTTTTTACGTTGTTTCTTTTTCAAACCACTGTCGATCATAGTTTGAAAAGCCATTTTTGAAGTAAAGCGTTCATCTACTCGTAGTATTGGAATGGTAGGAATCTGTTTTTCTAGTGATTTTAAAAAAGGAAGAATATGCTTCTCACTTTCGCTAACAGTATTATTCATCTGTTTAGGTTCTCCTATGATAAATAATTCAACTGATTGTTTAGAAGTGTACTCTTTTAAGAATTGTAATAATTCTTTGGTCTCTACTGTTGTTAATCCAGATGCAATAATTTGCAATTCATCGGTAACTGCTATTCCTGTTCTTTTTTCACCAAAATCAATCGCTAAAATTCTTGCCATTCTTAATTTGTTTTGTGCAAAAATAACGATTTTAAACAGGACAAAATTATCTGTTTAAAAAATGTATCTTCGCAATAGAAAGTGATTTGTATGGTATCTTTGCTAGTTGATTTAAACTAAGAAATTTAACCATATTAGAAATAATTAATTTATGAATTCTTTACAAGAAATTATAGAAAATGCCTGGGAAGACAGAGCACTTTTGAAGGAAGAGAAAACAATTAATTCAATAAGAAAAGTTATTGATTTATTAGATGATGGTACTTTACGTGTTGCAGAACCTAAAGATGGTGATTGGCAAGTAAATGAATGGGTTAAAAAAGCGGTAGTGTTATATTTTCCTATTCAAAAAATGGAAACTTTAGAAGCTGGTATTTTTGAGTATCATGATAAAATTCCATTAAAAAGAAATTTTAAAGAAAGAGGAATTAGAGTCGTTCCGAATGCTGTTGCTAGACATGGGTCTTATATTTCTTCAGGAACTATTTTAATGCCAAGTTATGTCAATATTGGTGCATATGTAGATGAAGGAACCATGGTAGATACATGGGCTACTGTTGGAAGCTGTGCTCAAATTGGAAAAAACGTTCATTTATCTGGAGGGGTTGGAATTGGTGGAGTTTTAGAACCATTACAAGCATCACCAGTAATTATAGAAGATGGAGCTTTTATTGGTTCTCGTTGTATTGTTGTAGAAGGTGTAAGAATAGGTAAGGAAGCCGTTTTAGGTGCAAATGTTGTGTTAACAATGAGTACCAAAATTATTGATGTTACGGGAGAAGTACCTATTGAAATGAAAGGGAGTGTTCCTGAAAGAAGTGTGGTAATACCTGGGAGTTATACTAAGAAGTTTAGTGCAGGGGAATACAATGTGCCTTGTGCATTAATTATTGGAAAAAGAAAAGAAAGTACGAATAAAAAAACCTCTTTAAACGATGCCTTACGTGAGTATGATGTAGCTGTTTAAATAGTTCTATGAAGAAGATTACTGCAATTATACCTACTCTTAATGAGCAAGAGCGCATTAAAAACTCACTAAAATCAGCTGAGTTTGCTGATGAAGTTATTGTTATTGATTCCTTTAGCTCTGATGATACTGTTAAGATAGTAAAACAGTCAAATGCAATCTTACTTCAAAGAAAATTTGATGATTTTTCTAAACAAAAAAACTATGCAATAGATCAGGCATCCAATGATTGGATAGTTTGGATTGATGCTGATGAGGTCCTTACCAAAGAGCTTCAACAAGAAATAAAAGAAGCAGTAGAAAATCCGAATGATTTTGTTGGATTTTATATTTACAGAACCTTTTTCTTCAAAGGAAAGAAAATGCGATATACTGGAACACAAAATGATAAATTAATCAGGGTGTTCAATCGAAAATATTGCAAATATGAAGGGATGGTTCATGAGAAAATTAAAGCTAATGGTAAATTAGGTGTTCTCAAAAATAGAATCTTGCATTATTCTTATATCAGTTTTGATAGATATATTGAAAAACTGAATCAACATTCAGAATTAAAAGCACAAGAATTATTTGATAGAGGAATGATCATTACACCATTTCATATAATTATCAAACCTCTGGCTCGTTTTATAAAGCACTATTTTATAAAACTAGGTATATTAGATGGCTTTTATGGTTTTATTATTTCATTTGCTCTCTCATATGGAGTTCTAGTAAGGTATATAAAACTTTGGAATCTGAAACAGAAGCATAAACGAAATGATAAGCTCGACAAATAAGATCGATATTTCCATCATTATTGTCAATTATAAAAGTTGGAAACATCTCAGAAATTGTTTGAATTCTCTCAAGAATTTGAATGATTTATCTTTTGCTTATGAAACAATTGTGGTTGATAATTATTCTTATGATGGTAATTTTGAGAAATTTACCAAAGAGTTTTCAAGTGTTCAATTTGTTTTAAATTCTGGAAATAACGGATTTGCTAATGGATGTAATTTTGGAGCTTCCAAAGCAAGAGGTGATTATTTTTTATTTTTAAATCCAGATACCTTAATTAATGGTAAAGCTTTAGAGGAAATATTAAGTTTTGCTAAACTTAATAGAAATGTAGGAGTCACTTCTTGTCTTCAAAAGAAAAAAACAGGAGGTTATGAAAAAAGTAACAGAATTTTTCCAAATTTGTTAACGCTATTCGGACTTACTCGTGCCATTTATAAACTATTTAGTAAAAAACTACCCGAATCAAATAATCAAGTTTTGTATACAGATTGGGTGTCGGGTTCTCTGGTTTTTATAAGTAAAGAGTGGTTTGCACAAATTAATGGTTGGAATGAAGATTACTGGATGTATTATGAAGACATGGATCTGAGTAAAAAAGTTCAAAAATCTAATGGTAAAGTAGCTGTTTTAAAATCTGTTGAAATCATTCACAATCATGGAGGTGCTTCACGATTAAACATAAAAACGTCAGCAATTACAAAAACTGAGGTTCAAATATCAAAGCATATTTACATTCAAAATCATTTTAAAGGAGTAGAAAGAATTTTATCTCATCTTATTTTATTTAAAGTCAACGTCTTTTTTAAATTATTATTGGCCATTTTGGGGGTTCTATTATTTTTCATTCCTAAAATGCGATTAAATGTATATTTGTTTACAAGAATTATAAGCTATTATTGTCATTGTTTAAAAAACAGGACATGGCTCAGTAAAAATTCTATGAATTTTAATAAATGACAAAATGACTAAGAATAGAGCTTATTACGGTAATGTAAGACCTGAAATGTTGCAGTTTATTCCGGTAAATGCTTCAAAAATTTTGGAAGTTGGATGTGGAGAAGGAAAATTCTCTGCACAATTAATTAAAGAAGGAGTAGAGACTTGGGCAATAGAACCCAATGATATTTCAGCAAAAAGTGCTACAGAAAAATTGTTTAAAGTAGTAAAAGGCACTATTGATGAAAAAGTTAGTGAACTTCCTGATAATTATTTTGATGTCATTATCATGAATGATGTCATAGAACATTTATTAGAACCGTGGGATGATATTCAAAAATTGAAAAGTAAATTAAAAGACGAAGGTGTTTTTGTATCCTCAATTCCCAATGTTAGATATGCTAAAAATTTATTCAAAGTTCTTTTTCACAGAGATTGGAAATACACAGATGATAGAATTTTAGATATCACACATTTTCGCTTTTTTACAAAAAAAAGTATCCGAAGATTATTTGAAGAAAACGGATATTCTGTACAAAAAATGAAAGGAGTGAATATGACCAAGTCCTTTGCTTTTTTTCCATTTGCTTTGCTATTTAACCTCCTGTTTTTATTGAGTCAACTAGATATCTTTTATATGCAGTTCGCTACTGTTGCTAAAAAGAAAAAATAATTTATGGAAGCTGAAGTAACCAACGCAATCACCAATTTAATTGCTGGAAAAACCATTTTATATCCAACTGATACCGTTTGGGGTTTAGGATGTGATGCAACGAATCCAGAATCAGTTTCTAAAATTTTCGAGTTAAAAAATAGAGCAGAAAGTAAGAGTTTGGTCGTCTTAGTTAGTTCTTTAGAGATGCTAAATTTATTTATAAAAGATATTCCGAAAAAAGCACTAGACATAATTCAAAACTCCAATAAACCGACTACGATTATTTATCAAAATCCAACAGGGTTTGCTTTTAATACCATTGCATCAGACAATACTATTGCAATTAGAATTCCGAAACATGAGTTCTGTATCAACTTAATTAATAAATTTGGAAAACCTATTGTATCTACTTCTGCAAATGTTAGTGGAGAAATTACACCAAAATCATTTTCAGAAATAAGTCAACCAATTTTGGAGGGCGTAGATTATATAGTAAATTTGGAGCGTAATAAAATCTCTGATAAATCATCGACTATTTTAAAATTAAATGGTGATGAAATTCAGGTGATAAGAGCTTAATTAATGCAGAACAAAAACTACCAGAAAGCAATAGCTGAAGATATTTTTTCAATTATTTCTCAAGCATCTACTGAGTTAGATGTTAAAAGTTATGTAATAGGTGGCTTTGTGCGTGATTTTATTTTACAAAGAGGAACCGCAAAAGATATTGATATAGTTGCTGTAGGAAGCGGAATCGCTTTGGCTCAAAAAGTTGCTTCATTATTACCAAACAAACCTAAAGTACAAGTTTTTAAGACCTACGGAACAGCAATGTTGCGCTATAAAGACATCGAACTAGAATTTGTAGGAGCAAGAAAAGAATCTTACTCAGAAGACAGTAGAAACCCAGAAGTTACTTCTGGAACGCTACAAGACGATCAAAACAGAAGAGACTTTACGATTAATGCGTTAGCAATTAGTTTAAATAAAGAGAATTACGGGAGTTTATTAGATCCGTTTAACGGAATAGAAGATTTAGAAAAAGGAATCATTAAAACACCTTTAAATCCTGATATTACGTATTCTGATGATCCGTTAAGAATGATGCGTGCGATTCGTTTTGCTACGCAACTTAATTTTGAAATTGAAAAGGAATCCTTAGAATCAATAACTAATAATGCCACTCGTTTAGACATTATCACAAAAGAGCGTATTGTAGTAGAATTGAATAAAATAATTGAAGCTCCTGTTCCATCGATTGGATTTTTACTATTAGAGGAAACGAGTTTATTAGGACGAATTCTTCCAGAATTAATCGACTTAAAAGGCGTAGAAGAGGTTGAAGGACAAAAACATAAAGATAATTTTTACCACACTTTAGAAGTAGTAGATAATATCGCACAAAACACTCAAGATGTTTGGTTGCGTTGGGCAGCATTATTACACGATATTGGAAAAGCTCCTACCAAACGATTTAGTAAAAAAGTAGGATGGACGTTTCATTCTCATGAATTTGTTGGTTCTAAAATGGTCTATAAATTATTCAAACGATTAAAAATGCCCTTGAATAATAAGATGAAGTTTGTTCAGAAAATGGTCTTATTAAGTTCTAGACCCATTGTTTTAGCCTCCGATGTGACAGATTCCGCCGTACGAAGATTAATATTTGATACTGGAGAAGATATCGATGCTTTAATGACTTTATGTGAAGCAGACATTACCACAAAGAATCCAAGAAAATTTGAACGTTATCACAAAAACTTCGAAGTTGTTAGAGATAAAATAAAAGAAGTTGAAGAGCGAGACCATGTTCGCAATTTTCAGCCACCAATTAGTGGAGAAGAAATTATGAAAACCTTTAATTTAAAACCTTGTCGTGAAATTGGTCAACTTAAAGAAGCGATTAAAGAAGCGATTTTAGATGGGAAAATTCCGAATGAATATCAGGCTTCTTTCGATTTTATGATTGAGAAAGGTGAGGAGCTAGGATTGAAAACTAATTCTTAGGCTAGGAATAATTTATCAATTTTCTTAGAACAGTTTTCCCAAGAATGTTCTAATGCCGTTTCTCTAATATTTATTGTTTTTGAATCTGCAAGATTAATTAATTTCATCACTTCAGTATACTCTGCATCTATCTCAAATAAGAACCCGTTTTCTCCATGATTAATGATGTCTGGGCAAAATCCTGTTTTTGATGTAATTGGAAAACAATTTGAAAGCATCGCCTCTAATACAGGAACTGGTCCGCCTTCTAAAATAGATGGAGAGATAAAGATGTCGATTTTATTGTATAAATCTGGATATTTTTCATATTCCTCATTTTCGAAATAAGTGAAATTAGGAAATGAGATGAGTTCTTCATATTTTTCATATTGATCCCAATAACGTCCAATCATATAAAAATGTCTCTCTGGCATATGTTTTACCAAATTGTAAACCATCTCAGGGTTTTTCCGATCTCCAAAAGCGCTACAGAATCCAACAGAACCAGTTTTGCGTTTATGAGGATAAAAGAAATCTGGATTGGATGCAATAGGTATCAGTTCCGTTTTGTCTGCTTGTAAACCAGCTTTAATTAATTCTTCTTGAACAGAAGAATTCAAGCAAATTACTTTATCAGCTTTGTTCAAACACCAAATCACATGAGTTTGAGAAAAAGAAAAAGTAAAATTTGGGTGTGTAAACATCACAATATTCTTTTTGTTCAGAATTTTTGGATTGTGACGTATGGCTCTATAGAAATATTGATGAAAGACAAAAAAGTATCCATCAGAATCTGGTAAATCTCGAAGACGATCATGAAAATAAGGAGTTGAATCTAAACCAGAAAAGCTGGCAAGTCGATTTACTTTTGCTCCAAAAATCCAATCTTTATCAGTTTCTCTAGCAACATAGGTAATTGTTTTAAAATCAGATTTTTTTTCTTTTTTTATGAATTTTGATTGCAAAATAGCAATCAAATATTTCCATTTATATAAAAGAGTAAAGATGATTTTTTCTTTCAAAACTATTGCAATGTTTGCATGGTTACTAACTTAAAGTATTCTCCTTTTTTAGTCAGTAATTCTTCATGTTTTCCTTGTTCTACTATTTTACCTTTTTTCAAAACAACGATATTATCTGCATTTTGAATGGTAGATAATCTGTGTGCAATAACCAACGAAGTTCTGTTTGCCATCATGTTTTCTAAAGCAACCTGAACTATTTGTTCAGATTCTGTATCTAGCGCAGACATGGCCTCATCTAGAATCATAATTGGCGGATTTTTCAGCACGGCTCTTGCAATTGATAATCGTTGCTTTTGACCTCCAGAAAGTTTATTTCCACTATCACCAATATTAGTGTCATATTGTTGAGGTAAATCTTTAACAAATTCATGAGCATGTGCAATTACAGAAGCTTTTTGCACTTCTTCAATTGTTGCATCTTGCTTGCTAAGTTTTATATTTTCGGCGACTGAATCGTTAAATAAAATCGAATCTTGAGCAACAATTCCCATGAGACCTAATAAAGATTTTTTAGAAATATCTTTTACATTTTTGCCATCGATGGTAATACTTCCTTCATTTACATCATAAAAACGAGTGACTAGATTTGCAAGCGTAGATTTTCCACTTCCAGATTGCCCTACCAATGCAACAGTTTTTCCTTTAGGTACTTTTAATGAGAAATTTTCTAAAACATAATCATCTTCATATTTGAAAGAAATATTTTTAAATTCAATTTCAGAAGTAAAATCTGTTTTTTCAATAGCATTAGGACTGTCCTTTAATGGATTATCTGTTTCTAAAATTTCTAATATTCTTTCTGCAGCAGCATTCCCTTTTTTGATGGTGAAACTTGCTTTTGAGATCGATTTTGCAGGAGTAATGATATTATATGCTAACCCTAAAAATGGAATAAAAACAGCAGGAGGAATTGATTTTTCTACTAAAACTAAATTTCCACCATACCATATTAATACACAAAAAACTACGATTCCTAATATTTCACTAACTGGGCCAGCTAATTGTGTTCTAATCATTAATTTGTTAGAAAATGATTCAAATCTAGAAGTTGATTTTTCAAATTTTCTTTGAAAAACTTTTTCAGCATTAAAACCTTTAATAACTCTTAATCCAGATAAGGTTTCTTCAAGTAAGGACAAGAAAAAACCTTGTTCGCTTTGTACTTTATCGGATGTCTTTTTTAAGTTTTTACCAATGATGTTTATAATGAAACCTGCAACAGGAACAAAAACAAAAATGAAAATGGTAAGTTTTACACTAGCTGCTAACATAGAAATAATAGTGACCAAAATCATGATTGGATCTCTGAAAATTAATTCTAAAATAGACAAGAAAGAATAATGGACTTCAATCACATCGGGCCCAATTCTAGCCATAATATCTCCTTTCTTTTTCTCAGAAAAATAGGAAATAGGTAATGAAACAGTTTTTTTATACAAATCATTTCTAATGTCTTTTAATACCCCGTTTTTAAGAAATGTGATGTAGTAAAACGCTAAATAACTAAAAAGGTTTTTTAATAGAAAAATTGTAATGATTAATATAACAACCAACAACAATGTCCGTTCTTGATTTTCACCTACATGAGTTGAAACGTAATAGTTGAAATAATCATTTAGATATTCCATTCCACTTGTAAACCCTTTGAAAACAGGTTTCTTGTAGATTATTTCTTCATCTGTTTTAAAAATTACCTGGAACAAAGGCATTAAAACAATAAAGGATAATGCTGAGAAAATTGCATAAAAAATATTAAAGACAATGTTTAAAACCGCATATAATTTATAAGGTTTTGCGTATTTTAATATTTTTTTGAAGTATATCATTAAATATCCATTTCGGTTATAATTCTATCAATTTTAGCTTCTAATTCTTGTTCTTTTTTAACTGCATTTTCAACAGTGTCTAAAGAAGATTTTACACTAAAATAGAACTTTATTTTTGGCTCCGTACCACTTGGTCTGGCAGCAACTTTGGTGCCATCTTCTGTATGATAAATTAATACATTAGATTTTGGTAAATCCATGATTGTTTCTTCTCCAGTAATCATATTCTTTTCAGTTGAAGCATCATAATCGTTCAGAAAAGTTACTTTAGAACCATCTATATGAGTTAATGGGTTTTTACGTAAATCAATCATGATTTGTTTGATTTGCTGTGCTCCATCCATTCCTTTCTTCGTAAAAGAAACTAAACGCTCTTTAAAGAATTGATGGTCTACATAAAGTTGAAGTAATTCTTGATAAAATGAACTTCCATTTGCTTTGGCATTAGCAGCAATCTCACAAGCTAACAATGCAGAAGTTACCGCATCTTTATCTCTAACAAAATCACCTACCATATATCCAAAACTTTCTTCGCCACCACCAATAAATTCTTGTCCTGGAAAATCTTTAATCATTTTAGCAATCCACTTAAAACCAGTTAAGCCGATTTTAGTTTCTACACCATAACTCCTAGCGATATCATTCACCATATTGGTAGAAACAATTGTAGATCCTACAAATTGATTTCCGTTGAGTTTCCCTTGTTTTTTCCATTGTTTGATTAAGAAATCTGTCATGACAACCATCGCTTGATTTCCGTTCAATAATTTTATCTTTCCATCAGTATCTCTTACTGCTATTCCAATTCTATCACTATCTGGATCAGTTCCTAAGACAATATCAGCACCAATTTTTTCAGCAAGATTTGTTGCCATTTCTAAAGCTTCAGGTTCTTCTGGATTTGGTGACTTTACTGTTGGGAAATCTCCGTTAGGAACTTCTTGTTCTTTAATACTATGTACTTGAGAATATCCAGCTCTTTTTAAAACTTCAGGAATTAATTTTACAGAAGTTCCGTGTAAAGAAGTAAAAACAATTTTTAAATCATCTCTTCCTTTTACATCAAATGTTCCGTTTTTAATAGAAGCATTCCAGAAAGCTTCATCTACTTCTGCACCAATTTCAGAAATTAATTCAGGTTTTGCTTTAAAATTAATATCAGAAAAATCTAAAGAATTTACTTCATCTATAATACTTTTATCTTGTGGAGGAACTATTTGTCCGCCATCTGTCCAATATACTTTATATCCATTATATTCTGGTGGATTATGAGAAGCTGTTAATACAATTCCTGCATGACAATTTAATTCGTTTACTGCAAAAGATAATTCTGGAGTAGGACGTAAGTCTTCAAAAACAACAACACTAATATTGTTAGCAGAAAGTACATCTGCTACTAATTTTGAAAATGTATCACTATTATGTCTACAATCGTAAGCAATAGCAACTTTTAGATCTTGATTTGGATATGATTTTTTTAGATAATTACTCAAACCTTGAGTTGCTTTTCCTAAGGTGTATTTATTAATTCGATTGGTTCCGGCTCCCATCATTCCTCGCATTCCACCAGTACCAAATTCTAAGTCTTTGTAAAAACGATCAGCTAAATCATCAGATTTAGAAGTAATTAACTGTTCCACTTCTTTTTGTGTTTCAGCATCAAATGTATCTGAAAGCCACAGTTGTGCTTTGTCTAAAATATTTTCCATCTGTTATAATAAGTCCATAAATCTATGGATTTAGTAATTGAGTTTTTCTTTAATTGTGTAATAGTTTTCTCCTTCTTTTGATTTTAAGATTAATTCACCAATAAAACCAGCTAAGAATAATTGTGTTCCTAAAATCATGCAAACCAATGCGATATAGAACCAAGGATTGTCGGTTACTAAAATTGTTTTAGCACCTTGTGAAAGTTTGTAAAGTTTCATAATACCAATGTAGAATGCAGAAATGAATCCAAAAATAAACATTAATGTTCCCCATAAGCCAAAGAAGTGCATCGGTCTTTTTCCAAACTTTGATAAGAACGAAATGGTAATCAAGTCTAAGAATCCGTTAATAAAACGATTCATACCAAATTTAGTTTCACCATATTTTCTAGCTTGATGTTGTACTACCTTTTCTCCAATTTTATGAAATCCTTTATTTTTTGCTAAAACAGGAATGTAGCGATGCATTTCACCTCTTACTTTTACTGTTTTAATAACTTCGTTTTTGTAAGCTTTTAAGCCACAGTTAAAGTCATGTAGTTTTAATCCTGATGTTTTTCTTGCGGCCCAGTTAAATAGTTTAGACGGAATGTTTTTAGCGATCACAGCATCGTATCGTTTTTTCTTCCAACCAGAAACTAAATCATAATTTTCTTGGGTAATTAATTGATAGAATTCAGGGATTTCATCTGGACTATCTTGTAAGTCAGCATCCATAGTAATCACTACGCGCCCTTTTGCAATTTGAAATCCAGCATCTAAAGCCTGAGATTTTCCGTAGTTTTTTTGAAATCGGATACCTTTTACGGCTTCATTATTTTGTGATAATTGTTCGATAACTTCCCAAGAAGTATCAGTGCTTCCATCATCTATAAAGATGACTTCATATAAAAACTGATTGGACTGCATCATTGATGCAATCCAATCATATAATTCTTTTAAAGATTCCTCTTCGTTTAATAAAGGTATAACTACCGATATGTCCATAAGTGATTATTTACAATGCAAAGTTAATCATATTCTTTACATTAAAAATAATTTCTAGTATTGGTCTTCTTCTGTTCTTTTCATGATAGCTCCTGCAATAGCAGAAATGATAAATCCAAAGAATGCTGCAGCTATAATACCTATTGCAGATGTAATTGCTGGACTAGAAAAAGTTTTCATCATAGATTCTGCTCCTTCAATTTGTTCTGTAGTCATATTAGCTTCTTCCCAAGCCAATTTTTGTTTTTCTAACATTTGAGCCATAAAGTCTGGTTCAATAAAATTAACAAAAATTAAATTATAAATAATTCCAATAACAGCGCTAACTATAGCGATACCAACACCAATTTTCACAGCTTGTCCCCAAGAAATGATATTGCTATTAGCTAATTTATAATTTTTAATACCTAAAATAATCACAACTATCATGGCTACAAAGGCAATTGCTCCAACCATCCAATCTTGATCTAAATGTTTTCCCATTGCATAGACCACAAGGTTAATTAGAATTGATACTACTCCTAGAACCAAACCGTAATTTAGCATGGTACTTTTACTTGATACTTGATTTTCCATTTTTTTTAAAATTTAGTTAGTTATATACAAATATAAAGAATTCATTTTCAGTGTTTTTTTGGTTGAAAATTTATTCAAATCAATAGATTAGTAACCAAACAATTAGAAAAGTTACATAAAAAATGAGAAAGTTTTCATTTGCTAGAATAAAAATTGGTTGTAAATTTGCATCGGCAAGTCCTACACAACTAGC